>Ga0325405_1004081_pt1 | contig 14964 bp, 8 predicted proteins | sample PopdelMetagenome_21_FD_205663 | JGI IMG/M metagenome (GOLD analysis project Ga0325405, IMG submission 205663) | Populus deltoides microbial communities from Bellville, Georgia, United States - Xylem-Control-R2 | ecosystem: Host-associated > Plants > Phyllosphere > Stem > Wood/Secondary xylem... | reverse complement strand
ATTTCTAAACACCATGGTGTTGTCGATCGAAAGCAATCTTCACAGTATAGAAAAAGACTTGATGCAACAAAATCAAATGTAATTAATATATAGTTTTGCTTGTGGAAGCTGACATAAGGACTTCATTGACAAACGAGTGGAACATTGAACAAGTTATTGACAAAGAACAATATATTATCGTGAGAGCCTCATATAAAATTAAAATTAAATTTGATTTTGTTTCAATTTAAAATTAAATCACTAAATTTTCAATTGGTTTGAATCAATAAAATTAAATTTTATTTTGCTAAATTAAACATTAACTCAATGTCGAAACTTATTTTTAATATCGTGGGAGCCTTATATAAAATCAACCGTAATAAAACATCAAACATAAAACCAATCAAGCTTAATATAAAATAATTAAATTGGAAATAAAAAAACCAAGTGACATAAAACCAATCAAGCCTCCAATGAATAGTGTCTTTATCCTATGTTGTGTTTTCATTGTTTTTTTAATATTTTTTTTATCTTATATTGTCTCACATGCTTATAATTTTAAATATTATTTCATCATTTACCAAGCATTAATTTTACAAAACTGAACTATGATAGTAATAGAAAGCTAAAGGATTTGAGAATAATTTTTTTTTAATGTGGTTGATTGTTTATATAAATATTGTTTTCACCCTAATTTTTTAGAAGTTTCTTTTTCTTTTATCTCATATTGTCTCACATGTTTATAATTTCAAATATTATTTTATCGTTTACCAAGCATTACTTTTACAAAATTGAACCACGATTGTTAAATAGAAAACTAGAGGACTTGAGAATAAATGTTTTTATATGGTTGATTATTTATATAAATATTGTTTTCACCCTAAATTTTTAAAAGTTATTTTTTCTTTTATCTCATATTGTCTCGCATGTTTATAATTCTAAATATTATTTTATCGTTTACCAAGCATTACTTTTACAAAATTGAACTACGATTGTTAAATAGAAAGCTAGAGGACTTGAGAATAAGTGTTTTTATATGGTTGACTGTTTATATAAATAATGTTTTCACCCTAAATTTTTAAAGGTTTTTTATAATATCCCTTAGTTCTACTTGTAATTAATGGAATTTATAAAATTTACCCCTAACTTCATTTCATCATATCAAGACTTGGGTGGCATCGCAACTCGCAAGACAATTGCTAGTAGAGGAGAGATGGGGGGTAGTTGGATTCTGGCTTTTTGAGTTTTGGAAGATTTCATAGTGGTTTTTTTTAGCTTTTGGAGACCATAGATTGATTAAATAAGATTTCAAGGTTGTTCTCTAGGTGTTTAGGTCAAAAATATATTCAAAAACAGTTTTTGAATTGAAAATAAAAGATCTTTATTTTTCTAGCTACCACGGTGGCTGGATTCTTGGTAATAATAGATGACGCACCGTCTATTTTTTTGGCAAAGAATAGGGCCACAATGTGTCGCCCGCCCCATTATCTTCATAAAAAAAATTAAGGCCCACGTGGAAGCCTTTTCTTTATGGACCAGATGGTAGGCTTCGCTTACCCACAACACCTGACCTCACTCTTTTTTTTAAAAAAAAAATTTATTGTTTTTTAGATGTTTTTAAAAAATATTTTTTGCATTTATGTTTTGATTAACACTCATTCTCTATGATTTTCTTGGTTTATTTAGTGTTTTGAAGTAATGATCTTTTTAATTATATTAAGTGTGTTTAGTTTTTTTTTACGACGTTGGTGTGATTTATATATAATTTTTTTTATTTTATATAGATTAAACTTATTTTTAAAAATAAAAACATTTATTTTTTTTACAATATTTTTAATATGTGCAACCTTGAATGAAAATTTTTTCCTTTTATTTTATTCAATAAATTTTAAGTGTATGTCAATTTTTGTTATAGATTGATCTTCATAAATAGATTCATTAAACACAACTGGATAAATGATCCAATTTTTTCATTTCTCCAGTTTTACTTTTGGTTATTATTAATGATTTTTTTTATTTATTTACATATATGATTATCGGTTTATTTTATTAGATATTTGCACGATTTTTTTTTGCATGATCTTTTTCATTTATACTTTGAATTTTTTTAGAAAATAGTTTGCATACCAAGGGGTTTTTTTAAAAAAAAATATGACTCATGGTATCGCGTAAGTCAAATAGCTAGTTATGCAATAAAATAAAACAATTTGGATAGTTTTACTAAAGACTACACTAATCATTTGAACATTGTGTTTTTTTGTTTTTGCATCTAAGTTTTTTTTTCATTCTGATTATTGGTATTTTTAAAAAATTTATATTTGTATGTTTTTATGGATTTAGATTTATTTTAATTTGCAAGCTCTTACATATATGATTTATCAAGAAACATTCTGATAATTACCACCTGGGGGGGCACCATTTAGATTTTGGTACGGAGAAGTTTGTTTTCCTCCTTGAAGTTTCAGTTTATATATTATTTGATCCTTGTTATTTCACAATTTAATCATAAACTTCATTTATTTTACGTCATGGTCCTTAGATGTTGAAAGATGAGAGAGAAAATGTTTGGTTTCAACCTTGAAAAGACCACTTTTCGTGTCAATAGTTTTATATTTTTGATAAGAGTTTAATGAAGATGATTTTGCTCTCCAACCATGCTGAAAAAACATATCCAATTTGTAAGCATTTTTTAATTCACTTAATTTTCCATTTTATAGTTATTAGAAGGTGTTTTAGATTGAAAATGAGTTTATTGAGGTTTTTATGATGTTTTCATGTGAAAATAAGTTGAAAATTTGATTTTTAAGGACAAAATACATAAAGTTGATTTTTTGTTTACTAAAGATGATTGAATTTTTGTCCAATACATGATAAGTCATCTACCAGAACAAAAAAAGGATCATCTTCCACAATAGATGAGCAAACAAACACGCTATTTGCTTCTTTTTTTTTGGTTTGACATGAATATCCGAGTAAGCTTACACGCATCTCGACTAATCTCACGGGTTCTGGAGTTAACGACCATGTAAACCCCCAGAGGCTCTGAGGTTTGTGGGACTTGAACTGATGACCTTTAAAGAGCAAACCCAGGGTCTTCCCAGTTAAGATACACCCCTTAAGGTTGCCATTTGCTTTTTTACATGGTGAGGGGATGACGCTTCAAAAAAACTAATTAGCAAGCGCACTTGGTCTTTCTCATGCCTTGCCATACACGTAGGCTTGGCAATTTTTTTTACTTTTACTATTATTTTTTATTTAAATTTTAATTAATATTGGCTCTCTTTTCTTTTTAGTTTATTTTTAACTAATATCATCTCTTTTATTTTTTAAATTTCTTAGTTCGCCTTTTTAAAATAATAATTAATTTTTGATTACTTTTTAAAGTTTTTCAAAGGGATTATTATACTTTTCCTTTTAAAAAAATTTATATACTTTATATACATAAATTATATTTATATGATTCCTTTATGAAAATGAAAATCATTTATTCTTAACAACCAAGTAACATATATCTATCTTTTATTTTTACTAGGAAAATCAGTTTTTTGCTTTGATATTTAATTAACAATAACAACTTTTTTTTGATTTATTAGTTCATATATATTTTATTTATTTTATTAAGTATAACCAACATCTTTTTATTTCTCAATTAAAAAAATCATGATACTCAAAAACACATTTATTACACCTACACTTTCTCAATTTATTCTATTATGTGTAAGCAATATTTTTCTATTTCTTAATTAAAAAAATTATGACACTCAAATACATTTGTAGGACAACAGATGCTTTTCTTATATTAAAAATTAACTTGAAATATTATCTGTAACGTAACATGATCATAAGATTAGTTCTATAATTAAAAGAGGTTAGGGTTACCCTATAAAGATCAATGTGCAGTCTCTCATGGTTTCACTATAGATCGCACTATGCAATCCATAGTGGTCCACTTTTTTTCATCCTTTGAATTAAAGTAATCAAACTTTATTTATTTTCAATTTCAATTTTACCCCTCCATGTTATGTTGACATAATTTTACATTTTAGCAATTGTTTTGATTTGAATACTCTTTTACATCGGAGGTGTCATAAAATATTCTAACATTAAATTATAGATCGATTTTACCAAATAGAATTTTATATTATAGTTTGAAAAACTCAAATAATATGGACAAAAACAAGCATAAGAAAAAAAGATCCCTTTTTGTTTTTACTATTCAAAGGGTATGGAAAATTTCATTTTAATCCTTGAAGTTTTTGCTAAACTAGACGTGGTCCTTGTTGTTTTAGGTTATTATATATTGACTCTAAACTTAATTTCTTTTACATTCCAATCCCTAAATATTGAGGAAGAGAGAGAAAGTCGTCAAAAATAGAGGAGAGAGCTACATTCTGACCACAAAAAGATAAATTTTGGTGTTAATAGGTTCATTTTATAAATGGTAGTTTAATGGATATAATATTACCCTTCAAACATTCCAAAAAAATTATAGACCAAGGCTTATAATGTGGTTTTTTTTTAATTCAATTTGATTTCTTACTTTTAGAGTGATCAAAGGGAGTGTTTGAATTGAGATCAGGCTTATTAAGATTTCTAAGATGCTTTAGACGGTATTTTCATGTGAAAAACAAAGTTAAAAAATTAAATTTTGAAGGTACTAAAGTTAGCCTTAGTTTTTCGACTACTTGAGATTGCTGGAATTATTATTATTATTATCTTATTATTATTATACCTCTATTATAATTGTTTTTATTTTCTTAACTTAATTGAGCTAAGGACATATTATAATTGTTTTTATCGTCTTAAGCATATGAGCATAGTTCAAGATTAAGAGCAACTTCAATGCAAGAGCTAAATGGGAAGCTAAAATTAAAAAAAAGTAATATTTTGACTTTTCTTTACTTGTTTTTCATGCTTAAAGGGGATAGCTAAACAAAATGTTAAAATGATTTTTCTTTCTCACAAATATTATTCCTACATATCTCCAAAACAAACAAAGTGGGGCCAACAAAAAAATAAACCAATTAAATGTAGTCATTTGAAAAAAAATAACATTAAAATCATTAAAAAAAATAAAACATTTATTTATTCTACTCCCATATAATTTGGCTTTTCAAATAGCTTTTTTTCATTGGAGTATATATGATAAAAAAAGTTATATTTATACTATTTAAAATGTTATTTTATCAATTTAGCTCTTTAAAATAGTATTTTTCATTGAAGATGCTCTAAGCATGACTAAGCTTTCATCTCTAGAGGCCACTCACAATATGCCTTGCCTCTTTGGCTCACAAAAGCCTTTTGTTTTAAATAGATCCCCATTTACATTGCTATTTAATAAATTATCCGATTATATCATACTTTTTAAACAAAACTTGATGTTTTTTATTGTTATATTGTTAATGACTTCTTTAATAATTACATTTAAGTCTAATTAGCACATGAATTCAATAAGAATATTATTTTTATTTTATTTTTTTATATGGTTTTCATGAATTAATTATTCTTTTATTTTTTTCATTCTACCCCTTAAAAATATCATCTCTCCTGTTTATAAAGTTTTTAGTTTTAACTATTTCTTTATAGTAATAAACATTTTTGATGATTTTTATAATTTCATAATAATTTTTACTATTAAAATTAAAAAAAATTATCTTAATATTTAATTAGCATTCATAATTTTTTTATATAATTTATCAGTTAATATTTTTTTTTTTGTTCAATTCATTATATGAAACATATACATCATTTTTCCATTTCACAACTAACAAATTTCGTGTCAGCGCCTTCTTCCCTTGCATGCAAAATTAGCTTGAAATAAATTTTTTATCCGATATGTTGCCTAAAAAAGGATAATTTGGTTAGATGCTGCCAAGAATGTGTGTTTATTGAAGAGGAACACGCGCGGCATCAACTTCTGAAAGACAAATCTCTAGTAAATGAAGAAATCACACTCCTATTTTGATTATTCCTAATTAAGGATCATTTGCAATCATTGTGTCTTTCCTGCCACCTTCCTTGTCTTCTCAAATTAACTACCGTAGCAACTAGTATGGTCAGACTGATGATTGTTTCACGTTTCCCTCAATGGAAACTCTATCTTCAAAGAAAATCCTCTCCTTTTGGAAGATTCATGTAACACCACAAAACAGAAAATTACATAAATGTATCAGCAAACTCTCGAATAAAAGAATCAGAAGGGGAAAAATAAAACAACACAAGCAAACCTGAAAGATGCAATCCGAGGTAGTGACTCCTCGGAAAAGGGAAAGGAAAGGGAAGCGAAAATACACCAAGAACAAGGAAGCAATATTGATGATGTGCCATTAGCTAGCAATATGTTATATTGGAAACCTAGCTAACAAGTATTAGTAGGTGATGGTGGCGGTGCAGCTTGGGATCGATGCTGATGGCGAATATCAACTAGCATTATCTTCAGTTGGCCTCCTCCTCCTACCAAGTTGAAGAGCGCTTTCGAATTTAGACCTGAGCAAGAGAGCACCCCTGCTGCTGCAGATAACATGAGTTGCTGCTACTGTTGTTGCTGCTGCTGCTGCGCTCCTGGTACTATTAGTGTTTGTCATTGCAGTCGCGGTTCCTTGCTCTTCTTCATTTACTGCTGATGCTAGTAATGAAATTCCTCCACTATCAAACAGCATTGACCCTGCATCCAATGATACCACCAACGAACTCCTCTGGAACCTCAATCTGGACACCATTGCCTGAGTGACCCCTTTGCACCTCTTCACCTTCAACTTCACCAAATTGGGGCAACCGCGCCCAACAGCTTCGATCCCTGACTTTGAGACATTGGGGCAGTTCTTGATGCATAGCTTCTTCAAGGCCAGGAACTTGGCAGCAATAAATGCCATTTCCGAATCCTGAACAGAATCGGTGTTACAGAGGGCCATCCGCTCAAGTACGGGGCAGTTGGAAGCCAGGGCATTCAGAGATGGGATAGCTATTGGAATGCCCATAAGCACCACCTCCTGCAGTTGGGAACATTTGTTGGCTATGGAAAACACCCCCTCATCACCAATAGTCCTGCTTCCGAACCTGCTCCATGCATCGATATGTAGCTTCCTAAGCTTCCTGCAAGAATTTGCAATTGCGGATAACCCATCGTCAGTACAATCAGTGGTGCGGCTGAGGTATAGAAGCTGGAGGTCAGGGCAAGAAGAGGATATGGCCAAGAGGCCTGCATCGCCCATCTGGACGTTTTCCATCTGGATCTCAGAAATGGAAGTGGTTTTTCCATGGAGACTAGTCTCGAGGACTCTGTCCCAGTTACCGGAGCTCCTGCAAACAATGAGGGTTTTGATGGAAGCAGAAGCTGAGAGAATTAGAGGGATGAAAAGGCGAGCATTGTGAAGATCTTTGAGGCACAGCCGCTCTAGCCTCAGGCTCCTCTTGTAGTAGTAATTGTGAACATCCTTCTCCTTCTTGTTGGCATCTCCAGCAACAACAGCATTAATATTATTATGATGATCATTACTAACATCACCACCATCGACACTCATAGCTCCAGGCCACAACGACGATGCAGGGGTACTGCTAGTGGCATCCAGCTTTCTTAGGCGCTTGAGGGTGAGATCTTGGAGAGAAGGGCAATTAGAGAGAAGGGAGTTGAGGCCTTTGGCACCAAAACCACAGGACGCAAAAGACAGTTTTGTGAGGAGAGGGGGGTGGTGGAGAGAGAAAGCATGCAGCCCATCGTCAGAAATATGGATGCAGCCCTTGAGTTTGAGCTTCTTGAGAAATGGGAGGAAGATGGGAATGCGAGAGAGGGCAGCATCGTCTATGCTGAAGAGCTTGCGGGAGCACTTGAGAGACAGAACGGAGACGGTGTTGAAGCGAGAGAGCAAGGAAGGCAGGCATGGAGACAACTCGGAACGAGCAAGCAAGACAAGGCGGTTTCTTGACTTCGAATCCACACATTTCCATCTCTTGCAAACCAGAGAGCAAGAGTTCCTGTCAAGGCAACCCAGCTTCCCAAACACACTGCCCAGGCACTCGTCAGGAAGACTCAGGGTCAAGTCGTCGTCCCCATCAATATCACCGCTGTTTTTTCCAATGATAACAGGCCTGTAAATCTCATGGCCATTATTGCACGAGCATGAAGAAGAGGATTGGCCCATCCCCCTCCCGGATTATCTGGATGGATTGTGTATGATGAGCAGGAAGGAAGCATACAAAAAGAAGAAGGATGAAGGGTAGCTAGCTTTTGTATCCATGGACGCGACTTGTTATAATTTACTATCATTAGATGGATTGATCGGTACTAGGACTCCCAACAAACGGTAAATGTTATTTGTATTCTGCCGTTGTGTTTTTCATTTTCTCTAAAAGACAAAGGTTGCGGGAGATAGGGCTTGTTTGGTTTGGTCCCAGGGATAGGCTTGTTCTTTAACAGCACACCACCCAACATCATTGCTCTTACCAAATAATTCCTTAACTGGACTGGACCAATTGATGAGACCAATTGATGAGACAAAGAAAGAAGGGAACACCCGTGGTCTGGTCTTGGGGTGGGCACCTTTTCTCTTCGAAAGCGTGGGGCCCTATGTCCCTTATGCTGTCTGCTTCCTGCAATGGGCATCCTCCACGTGTGTCTTCTCCTCTTCTTCTTTTTTAAGCTCTCTCTTTTCACCTAGGGAGAGGCAAAACTCTCCGGGACAAATGGCAAAAGAGTGGCTGATGCGACAACTACTGTGACAGGATGGCAGGAACTTCCAAAATAGTGCTCCTTGTTATGATTTAAAACCTAAAAATATAATAATAAAATGTTCTCCGACCCCTTTCTACGACATCTTTTGGCATTGCAATTCACCTCTTCAGGCTGTTCTTTTCATTATTATTTTTTTAAAGTTTTAAATTAATATTGTATTATTATTCTGATCTCAAAAAAACAGGCTCCATGTCTCTGGCTTACGAAGACGATTTGAACTAAAACCTCCCCCCTGAAATTGGCATGCATTCGCCTCCTCCCTTTATTTATTCCATCTTCCTGGAAAGAAAAACATTAACAAGGGCACTGCTCAAACTTTTAGACTACTATGAAACTTGTCATCGAACATAATGATGTAAACCTGTACCCAAGTAGCGCGAAGTTGAATTCCAGTTTATGTTCTAGTCTTGTGAAATGGTCTGCTGCTGTCATTTGTGTTAAAAAAAATAAAAATAGAAAGCTCAATTTTACTTTTGTTTTCGCTTCTGCTTCTGCTACTGCTTTTGCGTTTATTGTGGGGTACAACCCTTCACAATAAAAGGACCGCAAGAACAAAAGCAGTAGATTCATGTTTTTACTGTTGTGTCTTTTTTGTTTTTAGTAGTGGAGCATACACTACTTAAGAGTTGATAACCATAGTCATATTGTGCACAACTAAAAAAAGATAAAATAGATTAAATTACTTGATTTTATTTTAATTAGATAATAATAATATATGGAACAAATTTAAAAAAAATAATATTGATAACCTTGAAAAAATTATGTAACTTAATTATCAACCTATTAAATATATATAAAAAATTAAATTAAATTAAAAAAACCCGACAAAATTCTATGGATGACAACTAAAAAAAAACCCTTATCCCAAACTAGTTGGAAGCAGCAATATGAATCCTTCGGTGCCATGCAAACCATCATATATCAAATCCACCTAAAACTCAAGTTAACAATTAAAGAAAATATAAACCGTACTTTTAAAAACTCGAACTTGTTTTGTCATAATCTATTTTTTATCCCTGTTCTTTATCATTTTTTTTAAAATAAAGGGTACAAATAATTTCAAAAAACATGTATTTTCAACGCAATTCGACTAACTTCTGGCATTTTTTTAATTTTTTATCCTTTCACTAATGTTTTCATATTGAAAAAATTTCTAAAATATGAAAAGAAAAAAAAATCAATAAAAAAAAAAGTTTAGAGGATATCGTTATAATTAAATAGGAAAAGAGGGGCTGAACTGAATACAAGATTTTTACACGAAGTTCACATCAATGTCCCTTGTAAAAAGCCTAGAGGGTCAGCTTGAATCTAGGGTTTTTTTAAAATAAAAAAATTAACTGATTTAGTAATCCAAATAAAACCACCTTTTATTTTTTCGATCAACATCTTTTTGATCCCTTAAAAAAAAAATTTTACAGCCCTCACATATCATGATCCAAGATTTGTCTCGGGTTTTAAAACTAAAATGTAAATAACTTATCCTTACAGCCAATCTCACGACTAAAATCTCAAGTCGACGATATAATACACAAGGGAAAAAAAAAAATAGCAACATAAACACAACTTTTACAGCCCTCTGTTTGGTTGCCATGAAAAGGATAAAAAATTTCAGCATTACATGAATGCAAGAGCCATATTTTTCCAGGCCCCAAGAAAAAAGAAAAGAGGAAGAGAAGAAGAAACTGACGTGTAGCGTACTTTGGTATGGACTGAAGAAAATCACCAGTAATTTCATACAGTAAGGTTGCCCTCTCCAATATGTACTTGTAAGACAGTGTACTGGGATTCACAGATAAGTCAGTTGTGAGAATCTACCACATTAAACACACATCTGCAACTGGCAAAGAGTTAAAGACTTATGAACCAAGTAGCTTCTTCCATCTGGCATAACCTAGAACAAGCAGGAAAAGAAACAAACATCCGGTAGAAGAACTTCCCACAAAGTAGCCAAATATCCCATGTATCTGATACAATTGACAGGGAATGTTCATGCCAAACATCCCAGCTATTAGGGTGTCCACTGCAATAGCAAAAGACGCAATGGTTAATATCAGTTGGAGCTGGATGAGTTCATTTCGCTGGTTGTCAAGCTGAATATTGACATAGTCTTCTGTGTCGTCAATATACTCACGAACCTGAAAATTCAAGAACCCAGTTAACTTCAAGAACGTGAAGCTAAATAATCACCATAAATGGATTGAGAAGTCCAATAATCTAATCATGGATGCATTTGAATAGCAAAGCATTTTATGCCACTTTCTCACATTCATGATTCCCTCATTGAAAAATTTTCACCATTAAAAGACAACCAATTATACAAGCAGAACCCTAAGTGGAGTCATTAATCCTTTAATTGTTATTCTTGCCTGATTGGGATCAGCACAATGATTTTTGTACGACACCAGTTGCAGTTCAATCAGAACTGACCAGACAAAATTCTGTAGAGTTCAAAGCCCCATGAGCTTCTCAAATTATATCATCCATCAGTAATTTAGCAAACTGAAAATTACAATAGAATACTTATAATATTAAGGCAAAACATGTCCCTTATAATGTCAAGAGACAGGCACCTATTTAATTTAGACCAACAAGCTTGCTTTTGGACTGAGAACATCCTTAGCGAATGACCGGTGTAAGAACTGACATTTATCAAGACAATTACTTGATTAACATTTTGTAAGTTGTAGACAAGGAGGCAATACTCACAGACAATATTTTATTTCGTGTTCCATCTAGCTGCATAAAATAAGCCTCAAGCAACATCTCCAAATCCTCTACATCATCATCATCATCCAAAACACTGCCAGTCACCATACTTGCACTCCGGTTAGAGCCAAGTCGAGGGAGATGTGGTGCAGCAAGGGTTATGCTATTTGAAGCTGCAGAACCCACCAAGGCCTCAGATTGCTGATTCTGAATCCACTTCCTTGTCAAATACAAATCTGCCATATCTTCATTGTCATCTAATAGATGTTCAATTTCATCCCTCACCTGATATTAGACAGATAAGTAATCCTTGATGAGAAAAATAAGAGAAAGTAAATTAGGATTCAGCATCAACTGTAACATCCTTGATGAAGTCAGTCAGTTTCATGTATAAAAAATATTTTACCGCACAATGTATTATTTAAGTGACAGTTTCAAGAATTATAGCGGGAAAAAAAAAGAAATGCAAAATTTACAAGAGATTCACAAACATTAAAGAGTAAAAAAACATTTCCCACAACAATTTCTAGCAATAACATGATTAGTGTAAATAGCTTCATTAAGATTTTTGCATGAAGTTTCCATACATTCAAGCATATATAGGAGAGAGAGGAAGATTGTGCATGCGAAATGATGTTCAAATAATGTACGGTAAAGTTAGGTTCTTTAGAATGCATGAATAATTTCTACATGCCAACTCCCATGTTCTTATCCACGCATTTCCAAGATTGCATAATTCAGCTGAGTAGAATATTTATTATTCCTATGATAACTGGAAAAGGATAAGCGGAGGCATTGTATCAAGTTCAAGTAATTGGATTCCAAGTTCATATTGAAATTGGGGGGCAAAGGAAGAATTGCACATAAGGGATGGCAAAGAAAATGCTAGATGCTTTCTTGATCTATCTTGCACATGTGCGCACACCTAGATTTATAATTTATTGAGAGGAGGGAGGATCTACTGGAAAAATTGTTAAAAGATTCCATTCAGATATGTTCTAGCTTAAATCTTCTACAAGTGCATCTAAAAACTAAGAAAAATGAAATTTAAACATTGGTTTTCAATGCTAAGAGTAAAGCCGTAATGTTAATATTATCAGTATCAGTATTATTTTGTTTGACAAATTAGTTTTTCTTTCTTTCTAAGCTGTACTATTGAAGAGAGATTGTTGAGCATGACAAGTATTTAGATTACTGTATTGGCAAACTCCCTACCTTCTGTACACGAGCAAGCAGACGAGTGAGATTACTTTTCAAACTGCGAACATGTTCAAGATTCTTGGTGCTAACATTCATGGCCAATTCATCCAGCACGGGATAAGCATCTCTCTCCAGGTCTGCCACATTGGAGTCCAAGTAGGTACAGACAACCTCCAAAGCAATCTCCAGAACTTGAAACTCAAATGGAAGCTCACACTGCAAACCTTCAGCAGCTTCTGGAAGAGGCAGCCATTGGCCCCCGGTAGAAGCATGAGTGTCTGCATTCTGAGAGACCCGATGGATGCTAACCGCGGTCTTATGAGGAAGTTGTTGCCTTAGCTGATCCACAAATGGAAGAACCTCCTGGCACAGAGGATCCAAAATCAGGACTTCTTCAGCAGTCACTATAGCCCTTATAAACTCTAAGTTGACAACCATGGCTTTCTCCCTGGCTGTAAACAATAATAAAAATTAAAAAACCAAAACTTAAAAAGAAGAAAAGGAGAATAACTAGAAGAAGAACAAGGAAATTACCAAGAATGTTAGAAGAGTGAGAGAAGACAGGGCCAAGAATTCTCAAATCCCTAGCAGGAATGGAGACGCGCTTGATAATGGCACTTTTATCACATTCCACCAACTCCGAATTCCCCAACCTATCAAATCTCATCCACAGCCTGGCTGCTCCTCCGACCTTCTTCTTCCCCTTCCCAGGCCCCGTCGATGCCCCAACCACCAAACTATTGTTGTTGTTGTTGTTGTTGTGATTAGCATCAATTAATTCCGGTGATCTCAACGGTGGAGGAGGCGGAGCAGATGGTGGTGATTGCAGGCCACCAGCCTTCTTTAAGCGACGACGGCTGTTTTTGCGGAAAAAGAAAGGCAGGCCCTTCCCCATTTTTTATTGACGTGTTTCTGGAAGAAGGAAACAGACGAATTCACTGAAAACCATGGAGACCCCACAAGCAGAAGCAGCAGCGGAAGCGGCACATGCTCTTAACTAACCTATCAGTTTCTCTTGGAATTAATTTCTTCACATATACACATCAAATAATGTTGTTGTTTTGGGTTTTGTGGATGATTGATTCTATTATGTTTCTAGGGAGCCAAAAATAAATGAAAATAGAACGAAAGACCTGCTTACAATCAGATGAACGAGAGAGAGAGAGAGAGAGAGACGGTGTGCGTGATCGGACCTGATTCTAATGGGAGAGATGAGATCTCTCTCCGAGCCCTAATGCCGTGTTTTAATCGGATAAATTTGGGAATTAGCGTATAAAATACAAAATAGCGCAAAGGCAAAATGTTTCAGTGAAACAGCATAAATATCGCGATATTAATTATAATTTTATCGTGATTTTTAATAAAATGTCTACATAATAAACAACTTTTTTTCAACAAGAAGATCCAACCATCTCCCACTCCTCCACCATGCATAAGTTCTTGTTGAGACCAACACTTGTTCATCATTGCCCAAAATAAATACCACCATATTGAGGAATCGACAGCCCCCGCACCATTTTTTTTTTGTCTTTATCCAAAGAAAAAAGTCTCCCTCGTAGTTTTGAGCATACAAGAACATCAGCCTCCCATTTTTCATTCTTCTTCCCCATAATCACTAGAGGCCATAACCGTGAACCCCAACTTCCTTTTCATTTTGTCTTCTGCTCAATCTCTTACAAACTCATAGCCTCACATTTCAACACCAAGCCCTTCCCTTCAACTCGCGGCAAGCAACTCTTCACCACCAACAACACAAAAGGCTCCCATCCTCCAGCCGACAGCCAACAACTCCTCCCCTCTTCACCGTGGTCGGCAACAACAGCCACCACGTCTGTGATAGCAGAACCAACTCCACCTTCAACCAAACCCGATCCGGCCAAGCCGTGACAGAATCTCCTTCACGCCGACCTCCTCCTTTTCGCTAGTTGCTCCTCTTGGTCACAGCCCCCTAAGCTATTGATAGAACCCATCTAAAACTAATAGAGGCAGGGAAGAAGAATAATATCGACTCTTTATGCTGAGTTTTTTTTTTTTTTTTGCAGGTGCCGGCTAGCTCTCACTGATGGGATAAAAAAAATATCTTCCATTATAATTGATTTCGCACTTTCAAAACAGATGTTTTAAGTTATTGGGTTTAAAAAACGTTTTTAAAAATATAATATTTTAAATTGTTGTATTTTAAAATCATGATATTTAAATATATCATGTTCTTTAATAATAATATTTATTAAATTTCATGTTTATAAAATATAACATAATTAAAATATGCTAATTTAAGAAAAAACCGTTTTAATTAGTATCTCAGTCAAATACTGCAAAAGAATTTAAGCCAACTCTATTTTTATTTATTT
>Ga0325405_1004079_pt1 | contig 14973 bp, 8 predicted proteins | sample PopdelMetagenome_21_FD_205663 | JGI IMG/M metagenome (GOLD analysis project Ga0325405, IMG submission 205663) | Populus deltoides microbial communities from Bellville, Georgia, United States - Xylem-Control-R2 | ecosystem: Host-associated > Plants > Phyllosphere > Stem > Wood/Secondary xylem... | reverse complement strand
AAACCTGATAATCTGGTTTTTGGGAGACTGCCTCGTCAGACTTGGGTCTTTTGGGGGCTGAAGCGTAAGTATCTTCACTTGTGCCCTCACTTGCCACAGGCGTGTATTCATTCCTCATTTCCAGAACCTTTTTGTCTGTTCTTGCACTATTGCTGGCAGAATCATTGGCTTCAGACCGAGTATGTTCTTGTTTCTTCCCTTTACCTGACAATTTGGACATGTCTTCTCCATTTTCGACAGCTTTAATCCATTGTAAATCACTTAATGTGTCACTGTATATTACCTCCTTTCTTCTCCGCTTTCCCAAGACACCAGTACTATTCTGCTCAAAACCTTTGGCCTTATCTTCCTTGTTATCAGGTGCTTGATATGCCCATTCAGGTACCTCATGCTCTTCCATGAGACGAGATCTGTAATCCTCCTTTTTTCTTCTATCCTTGTCCATATCCTCAAAAATCCGAAACTCTTCTTGAGAACGGGCTGCGAGGCGGTTGATCTCTCTCTCACTTGGGACATCTGTTCCGAGTGAGCTAGTTCCTCTATGCATAATCTCCTCTAACATGTCTTTTCTGTCCTGAGCTGCACTAGCAAAGACATGCCACATTAATGCATTGTTCAATTCATCCAAAAGGAACAAAAAAAGCCTGGCAGAGATTGAGTCCAGCTCATTATGATTCCAATCATCAAAATTTATGAGAAGATTTCAGTTGAAAAGCAAAAGAAGCAAGTGACTAATTCCATAAATGATGGAGAACATGATGTTGAGATGGGAAGATGAATAGACCACAGGTTCCTATGACACAGTTCTTCAATAACTGAAATCAACAGCTGGAGAATATAGAACCAAGTCAGCCAACATACAGACTTGATGTTTTATCCTATTCAGTAGTTGTAGCAAGTCCAAGATATGTCCAGACCAATGTGCACACTGCAGTCCTGGTTATTTGCTCAATTATTAATTATAATTAGTGGTTTCAAGAATGTGCACGTGTATTTGATGCTACAACTTTTTCTAGATCGAATCAATGATGGCATACCTATCAAAATAACATTAATATACTGAAGCATGTATGATCCACAGTTGTCAGAGCAAAAATTATGAAAATTATCCAGCAGACTGAAGCAATAACACCTTGCCAATAAGAGAGTAAATGCATGCCCCTGGTTGGAGCAATAGCAAACAAAAGAAACATTTCCTTCTTGACTAAACGGATACTTTCTAGCTAAATGCATGGAATTCGAGTAGGATATACCTGTGGACGTTGTATTAAAAAGTCCAGCCTGGATGACCTTGGCATCAATGCCCTTCTTCTGTTTTGCACGCTCCAAGATCACCTCTTCAACCGATCCAACACTAACCAGAACAAAAACTCTGACTTCCTTCTTTTGTCCAATACGATGGGCACGATCCTCTGCCTGCTGGTCCATTTGGGGGTTCCAGTCACTATCAAAAATTATTACAGTATCTGCTGTTTGTAAATTCAAACCGAGACCTCCAGCACGAGTGCTCAAAAGGAACATGAAGTAAGGAGAGTCTGGAGCATTAAATTTCTTTAGTAATGTTCCTCTTTCCTCAGTTTTAGTTGAGCCATCAAGTCTAAGATACTTGTAATCATGAAGTTGCAAATAAATTTCAAGAATGTCCATAAGACGAGTCATTTGTGAGAAAAGCAGGACTCTATGATCAGTTGCATGAAGTTTTGGGAGTAGGCGGTCAAGTAGTTCAAACTTCCCTGATGCTCTCATGATTTCGTCCTTCCTCCACATGTTATAATCTCCAACAAAAAGATATGGGTGGTTGCAACACTTCCTGAGCTGCATCGTCAGATTCTGTAGACTCTTAGATTTTCCAGATCCTGTAAATTGATGTTTTCTCATTAAGTTCCAAGTTTTAACACTTTAAGTGAGTACTTTCACAAGATGGATAAACACCACCAAGATACACAATGATGAGGTCACACACAAGAAAAAAAACACGTAAATCAGATGAGGAAAATGAGCAAGCATAGCAGGCAGATATATAGAGGAAAAACATGACTTCAAGTTCTCTGTGGAAAGTGGAAGATGATTGATGATAACAGATACACGAGTAATCAAGCTATTTCACAGAAAAAATCGTAGTGGTAGCTAATTAGCACTTCAAATGAGTTCTGGAGCTTCTGTGAGGGTAAAGGAAAGGAAAGGAAAGGAAAGGGGTGGGAAAGACCCAAAAAAACTAGCAGCTTTTCCTTCCAAAGGCAGTAAACATAGATCCCAGGAAATGCCAAACAATCATAGCATATAATGACAAAAAATTCAAAATTGCACCGACAAACAAAGACTGTTAAGAACTCAGGAACATGAAGAAACTTTGGGTAGCAGAAGCGACAAACCAGTATGCAGCCCAACTCTGCCCATCTCTGTAACTTGCTGGTAATAAACTTTTTGCCATGCTGACAAATCACATTTTAGTAAAACCTGAGTTTTCCCAGGAAGGTATTTCTCCACCTCATTTTTTTTCCTCCTCAATATGAATGGCCTTATAACCTGAGAATCATGGAAATGAATCAGGATAAAGGCCCAAGAAGACTGCGAAACAAATTTGAAATTTCAAGGGCACCTACATTATGCAAACGACGAATAATCAATAGTTGTTCTTCATCAGTGAGAGAAACTTCACCCCGATCAGCGAAGGGAGCATTAAACCACTCTTCAAATTTATCCTCAGAATTAAAAATATGCGGGAGGAGAAAATTAAGCAAGGACCAGAGTTCCTGCAAGCTGTTCTGTATTGGAGTCCCAGTCAACAGAAGTCTGCGCTTCATCTGATAGCTGCATGCGAGTTAAAATTCAATTAGAAAAGCCTTCACCATGTCTTATGAAATGATGTCCAAGTATTATTGGATTCCAATAAAACTGAGGACATAAGAAATCTTTACAACTTTTCAACAGAAAAAAGCAACCACCTCAAAACACATCGTAAAGTATCATGCCAGTGCCCAGATAATCACAATTTGAATCTTATTAAGTAAAAAAGATGATAGGAAAAATAATTTTCAATTATTTCATAAAAAAGAATCAGTATCACAACAGAAAAGGAATAATTCAAATAAGTATCCTGATGCTGCCCGCAAATCCCAGCATCAACTGGACAGATCCAGTATGCTCGTACAGTCAGCAGGCAAAAGTTAATTAAATTCCTAGCACTTTCTCTGGAAAGTACATTTTTCAATCCAAAAACAATTTGCTATCCAAAAACTGTGAAGATCCAAACCTAGCCAACCATCATGCTGCTACTAAGATTGTACAATGACATGACCAAATACCATGCAACCATGCAAACAATGGATGCATGTAGCAAAGAAATGAACATTGAAAGAGATTCAGCTTAAACAATTAAAAGACCTAAACATAGAGCTCATGAGGACATACATAAACTTCAAAATAAAAAATGAGGCAGGTTAGTGCACATGTAGCACCATACCCTCCAATAGTCTTTGCCAGAGCACACTCATGATTCTTTAGTCGATGACCTTCATCAACAATCATGTACTGCCATTGAATTTTTTTCAAAAATGCTTTATCTCTCATGATTAGATCGTAATGCGTGATCAACACCTGAAGATTCCCCTCTCTTGATAACTGTTCCCTTATTGCCTTTCTCTCCTCTAGACATCCATCATAAAGAAAAGCTTTAATTCTGGATGAAGAAGAAGAAAATACATTAGAAATTTTGAAGCAAGCACCACATGAGCATGCTTACTCATACAAATGCACCCTGAGAAAGAAACACAGTAAATAAGTCTTTTTGCATACTCAGCCTCTGAAATCCATGTTGAGAATTCATTGATCCAATTCGGTAGAACAGCCTTTGGAGCAACTATCAGGTGTGGCCCACACACACCTTTTTTCTCCTTGAGATATGCTATCAATGAAATTGTTTGTATTGTTTTCCCCAACCCCATTTCATCAGCTAAAATTCCATTTAAATTGTTGTTGAATAAAGACAGCATCCATTGAAGCCCTTCTAACTGGTATGATCTTAATTGTCCACCTTTAAGTATGTATGGCTGCTCAGTTACCTGCATTACAATGTACAAACAGTTAGATTCTCTGATTAACAGCAGCATGAACAACAAAAGTTGCTTGGAATTTACAATCACCATTCCACGGCTTAAAATGTTTGCATGATCTAAACAGCACCAGGGATCAAAGCTCAATATAAGCCACATATATGAAGATGCTGCGATGGGAAGATATACTGCCTATTCTGAACTTGTATCATATTTTGGCAGTTCAAGGATTTTTCTTACTATAAAGCCCAAAAGGAGTTCAACCAAGGTGGCACTTAACATGGTCTAGTATGCTGAATCCTTGCTAGTTTCAGGTTAAATTATTTAGTAATTTGGAGTCCTATTCTATAAATGATGGGCAGGCAGAAACATAATATTTGCTGCTTCGGACAAAAAAGGTGTAACTGGCAGCTTCCTTAAGTCTACAATCTTGTAGGAACTCTGAGTGTCAATGTTTTTTTTCTTTGATTCCATGATGACCACCAGCTTTGTTAGAATGTTACAATTAAAATTTCCGAATTCTAGAAACACAAAGAATCTAAAAAAATAAATACCAAAAATAGTGGAATACTAACACTAGGTTTATTTGGATAAAAAAAAACACTTTTTTCATCTTCATCTCTTCTAATCTCCATGACAACAAAACATAGCTGCAGAAACTAGAAAATACCAGGAATGTCTATATTAAAAGAGCCAACAGGTGTAACTAGCAGGTTGGAGTGGTACTGACTACTGAGCAACATGGTTCAAATTCTGCTCATGGCAGAGACAAAACAGATTATTGGGGGGGGGGGGGGGGGGTTTACCTCCCATTGTATAGCCCAGGGTATGATGGATCTTCTAATGAACAGGAAAAAATGTTAAAAAAAAATGCAGGTCTTCATTTGAGCAGATAATTTTTGCTTTCCAGTTTTCCAGAAAAATGGAAAGCAGAAATCTATTTTCAAACAAAAAGTTACACCTCTAACTAATAAGCACATTTTGCAGCAGTTTAATCTTTGTTTTTTTGCAAAGTTTAAATACTTCCACAAGTAAACACACCCAAAGTGTTTTGGTTTGCAACTAGAAGCAAACTTGACTGGTGTGATATCATTCCTCATGCTAACCTTGTTTTGAAAGCTTCGTTGTCTCTTCCTCCTCTCTCTCTCCAAATTCTGATGCTGCACTTACCAAGTATTGTTCACAGCACATAAGCAACCTCCAAATTCCTCCTTTCCTTCTCTAATCACCTCCAAACCCATCCCATCATTATTCTAGCATAAACGATATCTTCACATATTTTTCCAACTTTTTATACATTAAACAACCTCTTAAAATAAACCCCAAAACTCATTATTATTTAGCTGCTGGCAGATAAAGACTTCATATCAATCTCTTCCAACCAACCTTTAGTCATCAGACATCATTTCTGCAACTGACAATAATTTGCACTGCCTCATCAAATTACAACTCCTAAATCTCCAGTTTAACAGCCATAAACTATTACAAAATGTAGGAGAGAAAATTCCCATAGCCTGTCCACATCCAAAGCATAGGACCCTCACAATTTGCATGTCCTCAAACTAGGCAACAGTTAGCCTTTGATGCTGAAATCAGCTGATTAGCTGTGCTTTCATAAATCAACCATATTATCTATAAACCAAAAGAAATAACAAAATGAAGCAATCCATGCAACGAAACTCAACTGTCTATCCATCTCAAATAAATTGGAAAAGCAATCCTGAAGACCAAACCCGCTTAAGCAAGATCTTGAAAAGGTTTATCAGGACATAATCTTTTGCACAAGACAGCCACTTATAAGACCCAATTCCATGTGCTTGGACTCAAAAGCTAGGACAGGTTGCCAAACACTCAAGCTTAAAGGAACTGCTATAAGGGACCAGTCAATAAACAGCTTAATCCTTGAGCATTCACTTGCGAGCACCAATTAACTCTCATCTAGTCATTCTTACAAGAGAATGGCAATCTAAACAACACGCCAACTAGCTTACTCATTGCAGAGACACGCAAAATGATTGGAATTTAAACAATGGAAATCAAACAAAAGATCCACATAGGAAAAAAAATGATGCAGGGAATAAAGATTCACTATTTACCATCTCCTGAATCGAATGAATGGCTGAGTTGTATTGTCGTTGGCCTTCAAGCAAATCACCAGTATCATCATTAAGATTAGAATCAATGATGACATCTTCCTCAGGATATGTATCCAGTTCACTTTCATTCCTTGAAGCATCCAACTCCGGATAATCAGCTTCTGAGTCTCTTAAAGGTTCAATGCCATCTGAATGTTTGGAATCTTTTTGGCGCTTGACCGCGGCTCCCAAGTTAGCAAGTAGGTTATTTGTTTCTTCAAGAAGCATTGTAAGTCGTTCATTCTTGCTCTCCTTTACTAACCTCATATATGCTTCTTGATCATCAGCCTTCAGGGCTTGGAGCCTCAGTTTCTCTGCCCGTGTAGCACGCTGCCTTTGCCTTCCATGCCATGCCTGTCAAAATACAGTAACATGATTTGCATTCATCTATCATATGCTATTCTAAGAACAGTAATAAACAGTCAGCCTAATAAATTAACAACAGATCTCATCTTCTGGAATTACAGAAAAATATTGAAAGTTACATTAACTAGTTTCTTTATAACATTCTGTAATTAGTCACAAGACACAGATCCATCACAGAACTCAATTTAGCTTTACATGAACATTCTAATGGCAAAGAAGACTTAATTTCATATTACTATCACATAAGAATGCTTTGAAGATTGCCATCTAAACTTTTCCTTTGGATGTGATATCCAATCCCCTCTCCCTTACTAATAATGTGTACTTCTGATTCATTCAACTCCTCCTTGGCTATCCCTTCAGTTAAACATATAAATTCCGTGTATAAAGGTTCAGAAATCCCCCATCCATGCAAATGTCTGCGCTTCTCAGTTTCATATTAGCAGGAATGAAGTAAGTGGCAAGATAGAAAGACAATAGAATACCTGGATCCCATCATTCCTTTGCTTTCTCCTTTTATGAGTAGCCTGAACTTGCAATTGGAACTCTCTGACAGCGTTAAGTATTTCTGCAAAAAATTTTCTTTTTCTAGTCTCCACATGGTTCCTTTCTTCCTCTTCTAACCTTGACAGCCTCTGCATTGAAGATTTTCACCAAGTGAGAGCATACAACACAAAACATATATTTAACAGCAAAGAAATTTTATTTTCTTAGTTATCCTATTGCATTGTAAATCTTATTATTCAAAGCTCAAATTTTTTTTCATCTCAACTTACTATGTTTCTTCTGAGAAGAAAATTATCTTTAGAGAGAGATGACTTTTATTTCAGTTGACATCATATGCCAATGATTGACAGCTAAGATTGATACATAGCACCAGCATAGCAGTTCAGGACCCCAGTCAACACTATCAAGTTTTAGATTGCCACCTTAGTTAATCAGACAATAGGATATTCTAGCAGATATTATATACAAATGCCCAGATTCCAAAAATCCCCCATTTGTAAGTGAGATGGTTTCACAGAGAGAAAATGAACATTAGAAGAAATAACCTCAGCATCTCGTTTCTTTCGGAATTGATCATCAGCTTCCATGGCAAAAGCATCCCCTATACCGTATAGAGGATGAGGCAACCGCATCATACCCCAATCAAAAAGTTGCTTGTCAGGAAACATACAATTCAAACGAAGCCAGTACTCTGAACTCACTTCAGATTGAACTTTGCTTTGCAATTCTGCTAGCTGCCAGAAAAAAATTCATCCCTCAATTTCCAAATAAAACAGTGAACAGAGCCCTTCTATCACCATGGATCCAAAAGCCCCTTTAGCAACATGTCTAACAAAAAATGTAAGATACTAAAATGAAACCAGTCAACCACAATTAATCTAATTTAATTAAATCTAGCTTCTCTTCACAGGTCTCCAAAATCCTTAAGGAAATCAATCCTGAAAGATAAGCAATTAAGCTTTTCCTATTTCTGAAGGGGAAAAGCAGATTTATTATATTTCTGGATATTCATTTGTTTCACCACTCAAGCAGACAGGTTTCTTGGAGAAGCATCAATCACAGTATTAGAAGAACCAAATGTTACCTGCATCCAATTCAGATTGCAACTTGTACTCTATCAAGTATAAGTACAATAGGCAAGCACAAACTTGACAAAACTTTTCAGAGCACTTTTAACGAATCGAACTTACCTTAAGTCCATGAAGTTCGAGTAAACATTTCATTTGCAGGTCTTCACCCCTGGTTGAAGGCAGTTCTGATCCAACACATAAAAACTCATCAATAAATCCTTTCCAAGGATTGTCTACAAGGACAAATCAACGAATAGAGAAAGGACACTGTTACTATTATTAACAAGTTACCAAAATAACTGCCAGCCAAAAAAAAAATCATTAATCCCCAATATCAGCAGGCACAGCAGCCCAGCTCTGTGAATAAGGTATCTTAATCAAGTACCAACAATATGCTAAATCACGAGGACAAGCAAGCTAGCTGAATTAAAATTACCTCGTGAAGCATTTCATGAGCAAGACAAAATAATGTGAAATCCTGAATGTGAAGATTATGTACAAGAAATAGCAACCTTCGAGTTCATTCAAGCGATGCAGGATGTGGCTTTGATATCGATTTTCCCTCAATTCTGCCAGAGAAAAACCCGACATGCAATTTAGCCTTTGCTTTGATAGTGCATCCTCAAATCCAGTCATCAAATCAGTTCTGATGGAAATCCCAGGGTTACCCTGCTGTGTTATGTTAAATCCATATTCCAGAAGCTAGATCAGAAATGACAAATTAACACATGAATTACAGACTTCAATTGCAATATCAACTTCAAACAGCTAGAGCAGTTAACAGGCAAATCTCCATTGGAAAGAAACACTGTACAGTTTGGGAAAATAAAAAGTTGGCGTCTTGTTTCTCAATGTAAGAGATTATAAAGCTCTAGAATAAAAGGCCTATCAGAAGATCAGAAAAGAAAACCAAAACTCGTCCACATGTTAGTCTTTAAACAAGGTAACACACCAGTGAGACCATTGTAGAAAAGAAAAGGGAAGCCACAGGACTTTTCAACAATAAACGTGTATATCTTTAATAAATACTGTCAACTTTGATAGTCCATTACAAAGACACCAAACATACATATCTAGTCCAAAGATTAAAAATGACAAAACAAAATCCTAGCCGGCAACCACAAAGAAACCTAACCCTAACAATTCTCTACCCTGCATAACTTAATTGACACAATCACAATATTGGGGTTGAAAAGGAATGCAATATTAGTTAAATAATCCATAATATTTCCATACATAACAAGAAGCAATTTCACATATGCAGAGAAGAAAACACAAAATTGACATGACACCAAAATCCCTAACCTCGAAATTCTCCTTTACACCACAAAATCCTAAAATAAATAAATAAATAAATTCCCCTTCAAAAACCCCAAATTTCCAAACTTGTGACATGAATCCCCAACAGAGTATCCAAGTTGCCCCAAAAAACACCCAAATTCACAAAATTAAACAAACCCCAAAACCCCCGAAACCAAAAGGGCATCTCGAGAAAACATACCAATTGGCTTCTCTCTTGGGCCCCACCGTCAAAATCAGCATTACCGACATCTGAATAGATTGAAGAGACGGTGTTGAAAAGATCAAGAGGGAGGGGGAGATTACGAGAGACAAAATTGAGGGCGGAGATCAGAGACTTTGTCTTCTTAACATGGTCTTCTAGTGAGGAGGAGAAGAAGGCGGCTGGAGAGTCTTGTTGAAGGTGGTGCTCAAGCTGAGCAACCATGGCGATTGGCGGGAAGGATTTTAACGGTCTCTTGTTTTTATTTTAAACGGTTTTTGTTTTTGAAGTCTCGCTGCTGTGCCTGCGTTTAAGAGGGCACACAGACACCCGCTTTGAGCTAACTGACTCTATAACTTGGTAAAAGACTACTCCTTTCCTGTCTTCGGCGTTTTCTCTCGCTCTTTACTCTCCTTTTTTTTTTTTTTTTTGGAGAGAGAATAGGGGAGGCGGCTTACGTTTTGGGTTACTACTGTTTCCCTTCTTTGTGTATTTCTCACCAAACACGCCTCTATTTCTGTTACATTACCATGATGCCCTTGTTAGCCTATCTGCTACCGTCTCCAGCTAATAGCCTGCCCCGGTTAGAGTCTTTGTTTGCCCAGTTAATAGCCTGCTTTAACTTTAAAAACTGGTGCTTTTCTTCATGAAACTAGAGCTAACCTAAAAAGAAATAAACTGTAAAAAATAATAAAATAAAATATTTAAAAAATTATAAGCTTAACAAAAAAAAAATAAACTAAGGTGAACTTCTAAATATGATCTAGTTTTTAAAACTTGTAATTCGCTTCAAATAAAAAACTTAATTCTTCACTAAACTAGTTATAGAAAAATATTAATAAAAAAACTCGTAAAATCCAAATAAAAAAATGAAGGTTTTGAAGAGAAAAAATCCAGAGATGAAATTTGAAAAAAATAAAAAAAAATGATCCTTAACAAAATTAATAGCAATTAAAAAAATAAAAATCGAATTTGAAATATTATAAAATTATAGGCGGGTGAAATTGAAAAAACTTTGTGATTTGATATATTATTTACAAGATAAAAAATAACATGGCTGAAATTAAAAAACAAATTGTAGGGGCTAACCCAATAAAAGACAAACCACGAACAAATAACAAAACAAAACCAAATTGTAGGGGGCTAACCCAATAAAAGAAAACACCAACTTAAAAATGGGGGAAAAACTAAGCAAACTCGGGCAAATCTTTTAGATTTAGTGTAATCTTTAAAACTCACAACTCGTGAAAATCATGAACTTGAGTTCCCGGTTAGAGTTTTTGTTTGGCCCAGCTAATAGCCTGCTTTAACTTAAAAAAAAAAAAACTGGTGCTTTTGTTCATGACCCTAGAGTTAACCTAATAAAAAATAAGATGTAAAATAATAAAGTAAAATTTTTTAAAAATAATTAAAAAAATATAAGTTTAAGAAAAAAATACACTCGGGTGAACCTTCTAAATATGATCTAGTCTCTAAAACTCGCAATTCGATAAATCTTAAATTGAGGTTCAAATAAAAAACTTAATTCTCAACTAAACTAATTATGATGGATGAAATCATAGAAAAATATTAATAAAAAAATACTTGCAAAAGCCAAATAAGAAAAAAATAAAGGTGTTGAAGAGAAAAAACCCAAGGATGAAATTTGAAAAAAAAAGATCCTTAACAAAATAAATTGCAATTAAAATAATAGGGATTGAATTTGAAAAATTATAAAATCATAGGTGAATGAAATTGAAAAAACTTTGTGATTTGATATATTATTTAAAAGATAAAAAATAACATGGCTGAAATTGAAAAACAAATTATAGGGAGCCTTTTAAATCTAGTATAGTCTTTAAAACTCGCAACTCGTGAAATCTTGAACTTGAGTGTAATTAGAAAGTTTAATTTTTGACTAATTTAATTTTGAATGATGAAATTAATAAAAAAAATTAATAAGAACAATAGTAACAAAAAAAAATTAGCAACTCATGAAATCCTGAACTTTAGTTTAATTAGGAAGCTTAATTTTTGACTAATTTAATTTTGAATGATAAAATTGATAAAAAAAAATATTAATAAAAACAGTAGTAACATAAAAAATTGGGATAAAATTTAAGAGAGAAAAACCTAAAGATGATGAAATTTAGAAAAAAAATAGAAATAATACCAAACAAAATAAATATCAATTAAAAAATAAGGACAAAAGTTTAATTATTAAAAAATAGCATGGGGTAAATTAAAAAATATTTGTACTTTGATGGATTATTTATGTATTAAAAAATGGTAAGGGTGAAACTAAAAAGCATTTGTAATTTGATAGATTAAAAAATAATTTGGGTGAAATTAAAAAATATTTGTAATTTTATAATTTATTCTAAAATAAAAGGAGTGGTAAACAAAAAGATAAAGATTAAATGTGAAGAAAAAATAAATTGAAAAGGTTGGTTTGAATCCTTGTAGGGACTAGTGTAAAAATCAAGGAGAAGAAAAAAAAAAAATTGTTGATATCAAACTAAATGTGTTTTTGGTGCACACACTTCACTATTATGTAAAGAGCATCAATATCTTCGAAACACCATATTAAAAGGCACCGTTTGGTAATCTAACAGCCTCGAATGCGTTGCCTAAACAATGCGGGGCCATCCGCAATTGCACTCGTCAACAAGTTTTTTAAAAAATAATATTTGATACTTTACAATTATATCAATATCCTCGAATAACCTCCAAATTTACAACAAATCAATGTAAAATGACCCAAAAACTCTTATGAAAAAAATTACATTGTTTTTATTTTAATGAGCATCAAAGTAATTATATTTTGAAAAAAAATAAAAGGACTAAGAAACCTTTGGGTGGAATGCATTAGATTTTTATTTTATTTTAAAGCTAAAGTAGTAATTTTTATGTTAAAAAAAAGGAAAATAACAAATATAACTCTATACAAAATGTTAAAGACAATCTTGTAATGATGAAAAAACAACTTTGCCTCCGATACTTAACTCAGCGGGGTTTTTTTTTTCTAAGATAAGGTCATAATTATATTATTACACTGAATAATATTCTAAGTCTCATTGCACAATGACTTATTGGGGAGAATTAGTTTTTTTTTTTAATTTCTAAATAAAATCCTAACATGATCATAAAATCAAAATCTTTAAAAAATATTATAACAATATTTCAATATTTTATACATGGCTGGAAGGAAATAAAAAAAAACTAATCAATGTGATAAAATCATGTAAAACATATATTAAAATTTCAGAAAATAAAAATTTTATCTTAATATATTCATGAGTTTTTTTTTTTTATAGTAGGCACGTAATATTTGGAAAAAAATTAGCATTCCCATAAAAACATATAACAGTACTTGAGAATCATGACTACATTGAACGAGAATTGAAACATCACGTTAAACCTTTTTTTATGTTGCATTCAAATTAAAATTTCAAGAAAGAAAGAGAGAAGAAACAAATACACACACACACACACAGAGGAGCCAAGCCAAAGCATCTAGCCCAACTAAAAGAAGGCCAAACATGTGTCGCCCTGCTAGGCCAGGTCCATTCATTGGATCTCTCTTTGTTTTTTTAAAGGGCAAGCAATACATTATCTATCAGCCAAGATTTCGACCACCAGAAATGTGGTCAAAATTTTGCTTTTAGTTACTTTTTTTTATATATATATATATAAAAAACTTATTTTTACAGTTATCATATTCGATCTAGGAATTGACCTTATCAAGAAACGGGTTCTAGATTACATAGGTTGACTTAAATCAGCTTATATTTTTTAAAAAAAATTAAAATTTTAATATTTTATATGAAAAAATAATAATCAATTCATGTGAATATAGACTATATATATTATAAATAATAAAATTTAAAAGATTATTTCAAAAGATTTGCATTCCATATTGAAAATATATTATGTTATCTTTGAAGTTGAAGTATTAAATTAAAAAGGTTTTTTATTTCACATTAAAAAAACATAATTTTTTTATGTGAATATAAAATATATATACTAAAAGCCTTCAAATCTCACATTGAAAAAATAAAATATTATTCTAGTATTTATATAGTAAACCTTGAAAATGGTTAATAATCAACTAAAAAATATATAAAAAAAGGTCTCTCCGGTTATGAGAAAAAACACATTTGAAAAAAAAAACTAGGTCTCAATCGGATTTTGTTGGGTCACCCAGGTCAACCGAGTTTTGCAAGGTTTTTGTTTACCCTGGTTTTTTGGCTTACTTTGACCAGTCCAGCCACCAGGTTGACCGAGTCCCGGGTCGACCCGCCGGGCCGGTCTGAGTTTAATAACTATGCACACAATAAACATCATTAACCCCAATAAACCCGTCATCGAGTCTAAAACACTTTTAAATTGATAAAAAAAAATACAAAATCAAACTTAAAAAAATAAAGAGATTTTCTCTCAACCCTAGTCTATATTTTCAAGTAAGACAAGGGTCTAAAACTACATTAATTTTAAAAAAATTACTAAATAGAACTCGTTTATATCAAAACTGGTTATTTGTCACTAGAATGTTGCCAACTAATGAATCTCTCTTTTTTATTCTCTTCCAATGATTTTTTCTCTTACTCTTCAAACTTTAGGGCTAGAAAATAAATAAAATGAATCTTCAAACTGGAACTGAAATTTTAGAAACTATAGGGATTATAGAAAAATAAAAAGAAAAATAGATGGTTCAAAAATAACCTTTTCATTTGATTTGAGATCCATCTTGTGATTTTTCAATTTAATTTTCTTTCCTTGAATTTTTTATAATTTTTTTTTTAAATTTTTTATCTTCATAAAAAATTATGAAAAATATTCATAAATCACACCTTTACAGAATTAAAATAGCATTCGAAAACACGGATCAATTTGTGTTTTTTAAAATTTTATTTATTTTACTAAAAGTTAATTTTTTTATGTTTTGGATCGTTTTGATATATTAATTTAAAAAAATAAAAAAATATTATTTTAATATATTTTAAAATAAAAATATTTTAAAAAACAATTATAACTTCATTTTAAATGTTCATAGCAATAATACAAATTTGAATGTTTCTAATAATTTTTCAATGGTACGTTTTTTTGTCAATATATAGCGATATACTTCCAAAGCTTACTTGGGATATGTGTCAATATTATTAAAACTCCACTATATACAGATTTGAATCGAGTATAAGGAGCATGAATGTATGAGAAGAAGTGAGGTATTTTCTTCCCAGATAAAATTTTATTCCTTGAAAACCATATACGAAGGAAGAAGAGGTGAATAACATGTCCCTGAAAGAAAATCAACAACCCCCCGAACCCCTATCCAAAAAAAGAGGAAAAAAAGAAATAAA
>Ga0325405_1004078_pt1 | contig 14978 bp, 9 predicted proteins | sample PopdelMetagenome_21_FD_205663 | JGI IMG/M metagenome (GOLD analysis project Ga0325405, IMG submission 205663) | Populus deltoides microbial communities from Bellville, Georgia, United States - Xylem-Control-R2 | ecosystem: Host-associated > Plants > Phyllosphere > Stem > Wood/Secondary xylem... | reverse complement strand
GTGGATTTGGGTAGTATCCGGTATAGGGGAGGTGCTGTCGAATTTTTTTTTTACATTTAAATTTAATTATATAATTATTTGTATAAAATTGTGTAGATGCGTAGAACGAAAACCAGAGCTGGTCGCTCACATATAGGCAATTCGTCTAGCAGCGAGGATGATATTTCCTTAGGTGCCTCTCAAGAAGAGGCACCTACACCACATGTGCCGTCAACCGATGCTGCCTCTTCCAGCGGTACTTCATAACGCAGAGGCGGCGTGCCTTCACAACGGAATCAATTTACCCGCAAGTACGAGGCACAGTGGAAGGACGACCTTTCAATGTAAGTTTGTTAAGGTTTTAGTTTTTTTTTTTTTAAATTACAACATAATTTATGAAGTAATCACTATTGAATTTATTTCATTTATTTTCGAGTTCACAAACATTGAAGCCGCCTGAGTAATATCATCGGCGTTTAAATCATTGATGAGGATTCCATTGTTTCAATGGAGTCAGATTTCCAAGCATCCTGAATGGATGCCTCAAATCAATGCATGGTTTAACAGGTTTGAGGTTAGTATTAATTTATAATTTTCAGCTTATTAATATAATTGTAAATAAATTATTATTTTTATTTAAACTTGTTTATTTATACATAGCATAAATTCTGCTGGGACAGTGAGCATAACACTGTTGTCAGGAGGGTGTGGGAAAATCACGCGGCAACTAGGTAAGATCGAAAACAATACAAGATTTTTTTAGACAAAAATTTATATTTCGAAATGTAATTTTTGGTTGCGTGAAGTAGGTTGCGTGATTTTTGGTATGAAGCACAAAAAAAAGCAAAAAAAACCGCGAGGGATAGGGGTTTCCAAGGCTGGAACGGTGTTGCGGTTTGGAGGGATTTCAAACCGATATACATCCTGGAAGATATATGGCCGCACTATCTTGAGCACGTGACGTCTGAGCGGTTCACACGACGTTCACAGTCCGGTGCTGGCAACCGGAATCGGCCAATTTATGGCAGGGTGACAATGCACACTGGTGGCTCCGTTCCGTTTGCTGCACATGCGAAACAGATGGTAAGGTTAATTTAAATGAAATATATTGTTAAATTCAGTTGTTGTTAATATATCTTTTTTCATTATAGGCTGCGTCTCTTGGACGTGAGCCGAGCCCGATGGAGCTGTTTGTGGAGACGCACGTGCGGAGTCAAGACCGCCAAAAGGGGGCGCAACAGTTCGTTGATAACCGTGCTCAGCATTTCGTGGCATGTTTGTTCAATCATTTTATTTTGTAAGTTATTATGTTTATTGTATTGAATATGATGATTACTTTTTATTTTATTTTCAGGAGACGTATAATAATCGGTTGAGGGACAGATACGGGGACGATACTTTGACCCATCCGGAATTCGATCCGGATTTGTGGATGGAGGTTGGCTCGTCAGGTGGACCCGATAAAAATCGGGTTTACGGGCTCTCCAACACTACGGCCGTAACTTGCGGTCGATCCGTAGTGTTTCAACCGTTGGGAGCTCCCAATATAAGGAGTTCATGGCCTTGCAGCAACACACTGCTTAGCTCACTGAGAAATACGATAACCTAAAAGCGGAGTACGCACAACTCAAAGCGTCTCTTGCACAACAAAGAGCGGAGTCTGAGCAACTCAAAGCGTCTCAAGCATAACAAAAAGCGGAGTATGAAGCGGCTCATGAACAACAAAAAGCGGCTTATGAACAGCTTCGCGAAATGATTATGAACATGTTAAATAGTGGAACATGTGCGCCTAATCTTTTTTTGCCGTATAACCACCAGCCTCCTCCAGGATCTTCTCCTCCTCCTCCAGCTCCACCTTTATATTAATTTGTAATCAACATTATTTACATTTAAAACTTCATTTAATATTTTTCTTGAAACATATTCAATTTGTAATGAATATTATTTAACTTTGTTTTTTTTTTTTATGTTTAATATAGATTTTATTTGCATAATTGGTTTGTATAACAATTAATTTATATAGTTTTATATTATATATCCTAAATAATTTTTTAAAAACAAATTAAGAAAAAAACTATTACCAAGGATTTTACTGACGGATGAATTCGGTCGGTATTTTAAACACTCACCGACCGACTTATCGACGGAATTAATTCGTCGAAATTTCACAGTAGCTTCCACCGGTACCGACGAATATACAGATGGACAGGTTCTGTCGGTATTTCATACACTCATCGACATCATTACCGACGGATATTTGTCGTCGGTAATTACAATATCACCGACGGAATAAAAATCCGTCGGTATATTTCAAGCGGGAATCCTTTTTTTTTGGCACGCAAATTCCGTTTGTAAAACCATCGGGAAATGATTTTTTCGTTTTTCCGACCAATATACCGACGGAATGGGGAATCACCGACGAAAGTAAAGCCGACGAACGTAATCCGTCAGAGATGACGTCGGTAAAAAAATCACCGACGAACTTATAATCATGTACCGACGGAATTGGTCCGTCAGTAAAACTGTGAAATCTTGTAGTGTTTTTCCAAAGGGCCACTAATCCCTTCCACCATTAAAAGACAAACAATTCGAAAGGAATAAAAATATACTCAGGATATGACTCGATCGGGTCCTCCTCCCATCAATATGCATGCCCATGTATCATGATTATGAGCCACGCATAATCATAGAAGGCCGGGTCTCATCATCAACTACCTTGCCTTTCCATATCATCTCAAGAAAATTAAATCAAATACTATTGCCTAAATCGCACTAAGACTGGTTTATGCACCAAAATGTCAAAATCAGAAGGAAGAGATTAGGAACTAATAGAGATGCTCTTGTTGTAGACACGCACGAACGATTGGTGAGCAGCCACACTAGACAAGCTGCTGGGCAGAGTATATTAATCGTAATTAATTTAAGAGATCGAAAAATAAACCACCGAGTTGGAATGAAATTATCTTAATCATTAAAAAAAAAAAACTGGGGTCTCCATAACTGATCAAGCTTGGCAGTTTGAAGTTTTAAATTCGAACAGCTTCTCTGTCACCTTGATGAATATTGTAGATTAATCTAAATAATTCCTTGCACCGTCCTGCAAAGTATCGTTTAATTATTCATCAGCATTATGCATTACTAATTAATTAGTTTATGGAAAAAGTAAGGTTAGAAGACTTAAATTAAGCTTAAAAAGATAAGGGCTGAGATGTTGAGAAAGCCTATGGCCGTGGAACTCAAAAGGGTGCTTCTTAGTTTATGTGTATCATCATCTTACGTGATGAATTGTAGATGATGTTAGGTAAGGAAGATTTAAATTCAATAATATTCGTTGCTTGCTCAGGTAAGATAACTTGGATGATCATGGAGAATACTACGTACAGAGTGATTAGTGGTTTCACGAGCTAGCTATTAATTAAAATAATTAGTGGTTTCACGAGCTATTAATTAAAATAATTAAGGTCGTTTTCTGCGACTGCCTTTCAACGACGTTGAACGTGAATATGAATATGATCTCACTGCACTGGTATAATCCGACAAGTACTGTGTAATGAAAACTAATAAAAAGCTGTTTTTCAAAATGGTAGATACCGGTGGTGTGTTCATGATCCAATATAATAAGGGTTTGTCATGATCCTTGTATCCTACGTGCTGTGCCAAGATTGGGTTGTTTTTCTCTAGGTACGTAGGTGTTTGTTCTTGGAACGTTTGGGATGAAACTCAGAATAATAATGTGCTGATATTAAAAATAATTTTTAAAAATTAAAAAAATATAATTTTAATATATTTTAAAATAAAAAATATTTTAAAAAACAAACATTATTATATTTTCAAAACCATAAAATACTTAAAAGGGCTTCTACATCCTTTATAATAGAGCTAAATAGTTCAAGGTAAATTAAGAATGAGCTATAATCACATGTGTGGATATAAATATGCGTATCTATCTAGATGAGATTTGAATTTTAAACTTTATAGATGAAGGATACATCACTTATCACTGAACTGATGTTTGATGCAATTTTGTGCTCCAACCTTCCGGATAGAGTTATAGGTACACACACATGTGCTCATTCACCTGCGTGGTCATATCAAAAGAGTCAACTTGCTAGTTTTTAATAGTTTTTAATTTCCAAATTTTATTTTATTTCCCCGTATGTGAAGTGTCATGCAAATCAAACACAAATATAAAATCATATATTTTATTGGAATAAATGGAATTTATAAATTATTAGGATTGAACCACGTTTAGAGGATTGTCAAGTTCATATTGACTTGAATTAAATTAAATAAGTAAGTTTCTTTTATAGTTATCTTGATGAGAAAAATGGTTATATATATATATATATATATATATATATATATATATATTAATTCTAGAGTGTTGGCTATAGAAATAGCATATGCGTTCTGGATTTTTTTATGGATAAAAAAGAGTGGTTGATGTTAAATGTAATTACTTTTATTTATTTAAATTTAATCATGGATACAATTCCTTTCTTGAATAGATTGTAAAAGGGTACATTAACTATTTTTTTATTTAATATATATAGTCATAGAGATTTGGCTATATTTTTTTTTTATTTTATCCATCATGAACCTTAAATAAGATCAATGGATGTAAACATGACCTATAAAAATAATTAATTAATAATATAGCTTATTTTAACTAGGATGTATTGAGGTGATGTGTTTTTCCCTTACACAGCCAGTCCCTTTATCAAGATTTTCATAGACCATTAGGTTTCTCAATAACCATAATACTAAGTAACAACTATTAAACCCTATAATTATAACTTTATGATTAAATTCAAAATTCCTTCAATTTCAGAAGACAACTCTATCATTCAATGTCGCCACGTAACAACATAAACTATAAGTAATTAAATAAATTCAATATCCAAATACTTTTAACTATTTGAAACAAGTATAAAAAGATACCTCTTTAATCAAATAATTTTTTCCTTATTAATGAGTTTTTTTCAAAAATATTTTTTATTATCGGAATTTGTTTTTAAAAAAAAACTTATAATAATATTAAAAGCAAATCTTATTAAAAAAATAATATGAATCAATAATTTTAAGCAGAATATATTAAAAAATATTAAATAATTAACATGAGAAACATTATATATAAAAAAAACAGAAAAATAAAATTTTCATTTGTATTTAGAAAAATTATGCATGTATAATTATTCAAAAAGATATTGTTGATATAAACATAAAAGATGTTTATATTATTTAAAAATAATAGAATAATTAGATAATTATTTAAATAAAATTATATAAGAAGAATATAATTAGAAAATTAGAAAAGATTAAAAAAATAATGAGATAAAAAAAATTGAAGGACCAATCGCTCATTGGTCGAACATGCACATCTGGTCGACATGAGAACCCAGACCCGCATGGCTTTTTTTAAAAAAGATGGATGACACGTCAATAGCTTGGGCAGATAAAATGTTGTCCATTTTTGTCATCTTTTTTTTTTGTCACAGATAGTGGCACTAATAATATGAAAATCAAGTTCTAGGTTTTTAAATGCCAAACCAGATTCCAACCATTTTTTCACCTAAAAATATGAAAATAAAAATCTCATGAACTTTTATAATCTTATTTCTAACAACAAAATACATTCAAATTGGCCTAAAAATCAAAATCAAATCAAATACAAAAAAATTCTTGAGCTCTAATATACTTTTCTTGGTATCATTGAAGGTGAAAATCACCTCCATTGAGTTCATTTATCAAAGACGACTCCATAAATACCAAAATCCAATTTATTATTGGTTGAAATCCAGTCACCCTAGTGCTTTATCTCTTCTCAAAATTTTTGGGCGACCTTCACTCTCTCCCTCTCATGATCCAAGGACTAACATGTAAAACAAATGAAACTTGGGACCTAAAGAACAAATAAAAAAGGAATAAGGAAGTACATTAGCATAATCAACAATGATATTAGTGATTCATGAGATGATGAACACGGATCACCCAGTAAATCCCAATCATATTTTAATATTATTGTTAACAATGTTAATGTTAATTTCATTCTCAATATTTTTACTTGTTTAATTAGAATCATATGTAATATATTAACACTAGCTATATGACTTGCGCTAGGTCACGGGTTGAATAAAAAATATTTATGAGGAAAACAATTATGTTTGGTCAATGCAAGTGCATTTTAAAGAAAGACAAAAATTAATGTGAAATGATGAAAAAAAAACAAGAAAAAAAAATCAATGGCAACCCATGTTTTTTAACCAATCATATGTTTAAAAAGCAAACATACAAAAGGATAAAAAAAATAATTGTAAGAAAAAAAAGGCTTGAGCTCGCTCGGGTTAGCCCGCCAATCTTATAAGTCAGATTATGAGATCGGGATAACTATATAAAAAGAAAAATAGAGAAAGCCACAAAGTCTATTTTAAAAAAAAAATGAATGTCAAATTATGAGATAGAAAAAAAGTAAAAAAAAAAATTTGATGCCAACCCATGATCGGAAGCTCCAAATATGAAAAAACCACAAAAGTCAATTTTCAACAAATCAAATATTAAAAGATAAAATAAAAAAAGCAATCACATAAACACAATAATTGAAAGACAAAAAAAAAAAAGATGCGACTTCACTCGAGTTAACTTACCAAACCGACGTTCAAAGTCATGAAATTGAGGTAACCCTATAAAAAGAAATAAAAAAAATCATAAAGCTTTTTTTTTTAAAAAAAATCATTGTCAACCAATGAGATCAAAAAGGAAAATAAGTAAAAAAAAAAAAAAACAATATGAATCTGTGACCAAGGCCATTTGACTAGAAGCATTACACATGTAAAAATATCAAAAAGCCTAAATTTTAATAAATCAAATTTGAAAGGTTGAAATTAAAAAAAAACATTTAAAAAAATTAAAAAGAAATAATAGCAATTATAAGAACAAGGATTATATTTGAAAACAAAACAAGTTAAAAAATGAGTAATTTTGGATTGAAGGGTTAAATTAAAAAGAAAAATTAATTTTATAAAAAGAATTAAAGAATAAACTATAAAGAGAATGAAGACAAAACCTAAAAATATTAACAAAATTAAAATTTTGATTAAAGCACAAAATTTAAAACAATTGAAATTTCACAAAAAAAAGAAAGAAAGAAAGAAAGAAAAAAAAAAAAAGGAAGTCCCATTACTTTCTGATTGAGAGAATAATTTTTTATGGTTGGGCTTAGCCTTTTTAGCTGATTCGATAAAGGACAAAATCATTAAATCACAGTTACACTCCAGAATAATTTCTCTTGGTATAATACTACAATATTTTTTTCCACACCATATATATTCTGTTAAATATATTTTTTTATGTCTGATTCAGAGAATTGAAGTCCCGATGTTTTCGACGCTTTAAACGAGTGGAGCCTCCTTCCGTTACAGATCGCTGTGTAAAGGCACTTGCCACGTCTTAGGGTGTTGTTGTGCAGTGAAAAAGTAGATTCTCCAACCAAACTAGCTTTAACTCTCACAGTTGAGTTGCAACACATGCCATGATTTGTCCCGACCATTGCAGAATCAAGTCAATGAAAGCAACTGCATCTTAATTGGTGCTGTGTAGAGTCCTTTCAACCGATCAGATTACAGGCCCCTTGCCTCCTCGGCATCTATCTACAGTTTCAAGACTCCACTGCCCTAATTTAAAAGTGGCCTCCTTTTTGTTGAAAATAAATTGTACTCGGAGGCATAACTCCATCTGCAAAAACTATAAATAAGGGTTTTTCTTCTTCTTTTTTAAAAAAGAAATTGATTGGAAATAAAACTCAATTACAACGAGTGAAGAATTGGCTTGACTATATATATATATATATATATATATATATATATATATATGAGAAAAGAGGGAGAAAACATGCAGAGGCTGAAAGTAAAAACTCAAATTCAAAAGTTGGTTTGGAAAAGTAGAGAGTGGGGAGTGATGTTTTCTATAAAGGCAAGGGATAGCAATGGGCAATAGGCAGTAGGCGCTACACGCAAGGGTAATGAAAGAGCCCTTACCATCTGAGCAGATTTGATACTTTGGAAAACATTGTCCAAAGCTAATTAAATTCCCTCCATGGCTATTGGCAGGACGGCTTCCTAATCCGGACAGCCTATGGGTCAACGAATGGTGTAGGGGGTACATGCAAAGGACCCCTTTCTGGAAGCCCGTTTTGGCCCCTTGGATAGGTCCGATTTTATCACATGCCTTTTTACTTTTCTCTCTCTCTCTCTCTATAAATAATAATTCAAATACCAAACTAAAAACAAAAACATACCAACAAATAAATAAATAAATAAGACAAAACACATTTAAAATAGATTAAACAATTTGTATCATGTTAGATCATGATAATTGGGTGGGACTTGTGTATGTACCCAATATCTTTAGGTTTGGCAGAACGCTAGGTCCTATAGGTCTTGCTTGTTTTAAAGCTCAACGCCCTTAAGTGTGGCTACGAGCTAAGCTCAAGTGGGTATAGATCAAGCAAGTTGCTAGATCCAATGCCCTTGGGCTCTGCTGTGAGCCAAGCCCAAGCGGATAGGGTTTTGGTGGGCTGTCGTACCCATTGCCTTTAGGCTGAACATCGTGCCAAGCCCGAGTGGGTATGAATCTAGCGAGCTGTCAGATCCAACACCATTGATCCTAATAGTCCGGATCGGAATATAGATGTTTATCTTCTACCGTTGATTGATGAGTTGAATCTATTGTAGTCATCCGAAGCTTTGACTTATGATGTATAGAGGAAACATAATTTTCTGATGAAGACAGGTTCGATGTGGAATATCAATGATTTTCCTACTTATCAAATGGTTTATGGTTGGAGCACGCATGAAAAACTAGCATGTCTATACTATATGAAAATTAACAAGGTATTCACGTTAACAAACGACAGTAAAATGTCTTTTTTTTTACTGTCAACGACGACTCTTGCCAACAAATCACAAGTACAAAAAGAAATAAGAAGGACTTCGTTGAAAGGGATGTTACACAACCGTTTTTTTTTGGTGATGAATTGTATGACGTGATGTCGAAGTATAGTGACATCGTGTTTAGTTTTCAATCCGGCAAGTAGAAGTTTCATGGTTTTGGATTGACCCATAATTGGGTTAAGCAAAGTATTTTATGGGAGCCTCTTTATTGGAAGACCAAACTCATCTGTCATAACCTTGATGTTATGCACATAGAAAATAACGTGTTTGAGAATATTTTCAACACGGTTATGGACGTGAAGGGAAAGACAAAGGATAACATCAAGGCTAGAATGAATATAGCTTTGTTTTGTCACTGTAAAAATATAGAGTTGGTTTATATTAGGTCACGGGTCACAAAGCCCAAAGCCAGCTTTAGCTTAGAGAAAAATGCACAATTACTTGTCTACCAATGGCTTAAAAGTTTATGTTTTCTTGATAGACATGCCTCAAACATGTAAAGGTTGGTGAATTTAGAGGATTGTAGATTGTATGGAATGAAGAGCCATGACTACCATGTGTTTATGCAAACACTCATTCCATTAGCTCACTAGGATTTATTATCAAATGGGATATGAGATACACTCACGAAGATTAGTCATTTTTATAGAGATATATGCTCCAACAAGTTGCGGACACAACACATAGAGAGGCTTGAAATGAATATCGTCCAGATAAAATGCAAAGTTGAAAAGATATTCTCTCTGTCATTTTTCGACTCGATGGAGTATCTACCTATACATTTATTATTTGAGGCAAAAGTTGAAGGCTTAGGGCCTATTTGAGATTGTTGTGGCGGTGGTTGTTCAAAGTGTTTTTCGTTTAGAAATGCATCAAAATAAAGTTTGTTTATTTTTTTAAAAACTATTTTTGATATCAACACATTAAAACAATTTGAAAACATTAAAAAAAATTCATTTTAAGCAACAAAAAATTCAAAATTTTTGAGAACGCGGTGCCTAAACACTCCCTTAGTTCAATATAGATGAATGTATCCATTTAAAAGGTTAGAGATTACACATACATCATAATTACATTTTTTTTTTGTTTTTCTTTACATTATTCAAAACATTTGTTCTATTCCATGTAGGTACTTGTTCAACTTTAAGATAAAAGTAAAAAACAAGACATATGTTAAGGTTTTGATATGTGAAACCTATATTATTGAAGAGATCTTAACATTTATCTCATATGATTTCAAGTTATAATTGAGAACAAGAATCAACCATGTTCCAAAGTATGACGATGGAGGGGAAGTGCCTTCGTGTGAGAACTTGTCAATATTCAAACAAATAATTTATTGGTAACATATAAGTTGCATAATTTTTGGAACAAGGAGTAAAAGAAAGCAAAAAAATATGCGAGAAAAAGCGAACTTCCAACTTGGAATGATGTGGTGATTTGGAAGTATTTTAGACCGCCATATATCTCGAAGGCTGTATGGGCAGACTACATTTAACATATGACGTCCGTATGTTTCACTCGACAGTCACAGTCTGTACAGGGAACCAGTGCCAACATGTTCATAATTTTGTTATCATGCACACAAGCAGCTCCATTTTGTTTGTTTCGCATGCGAAGCAGATGATAAGATTTTTTTTTATTATTTCCATCTTTTTATTTGTTATTTTTTTAAAATATATTAACTGACAACATTTTTATCTTTCAGGCTACGACTCTTGGATGCAAGCCAAGCCCGATGGACCTTTTTGTGAAAACGCATGTTTGATGTGCAACACTTTATGGATAACTTAGCTCAACATTTAATGGTATGTTGATTTTCAACCATTTTTTTTATTAAGTTATAATTTCTTTCAATTTGATGAATTTTTTTTCCAAGATACATATAACAGCCGCTTTAAGAAGAGATACATAGACGATCCTTTGACCCATCCATATCTCAATCCAGATTTGTGGTTAGAGGCAAGATCATCTAGTGGGCCCGATAGAAATCGGGTATACAAACTCTGCAACACCACAACCGAGAACTTGTAGATGACCCATAGTGTTTCGACCATTGGATGCTTGCAATTAGTTCTAAGCACTCAAACTCTTAAGTTCAAGGTGATTTTAGACCAACAAGTACATGATCAGATGACCCATCTCAATAAAAAAATATAAACGACTAACTTCAGATTATCAAGAACTCTGCCAAGTGGTAATGGAGATGAGATCAAACATGAGTGATCTATGGGCTCTTTCTTATTGCCCCACGGTCCCCGCAACGACTAACCTCGTCCTTTTCGTCCTCCAGCGCCATCTCTGTTTTAGATTTATTGTATTTGAACGTATAAATATTTTATTTTTAATTTATTTTTATATATTTGATTTTAATTTATTTTCTACTTCTATTCAATATATCTTTTTTAAAAAAATTATTTTAAAATATTACCGACAATGATATGACGGACCACATCCGTCGATATGTTTCAGAAAGTTGGAAAATAATTACTAAAAATATCACTACTACTGTTAACTCTTCGATGGAATTACAAATGGTATTTCATCGGTGATATGTTATATTTACCGATGAATATATTGACGAACAAATAAAAACACCGATAGAATTGCATACGGTATTCCGTCAGTTATATGGCAAACTTCTCGAGGGAAATACCGACATAATGAAGCAGGTAAAAAACAAATTGGTGCACTTTGTCTGTCTATAAATCTATCGATAAATTTATTATCAACATACCATAAATTACCAATGAGATTTTTTCTGACGGACTGTTTCTGTTCATGAACTCATCGGTAAATTACTTACCGATGGACTGTGAATGTAAATATCGACGGAAATTTTTATCGGTAAAACTGTTAAATCTAGTAGTGCACCTGTAGGTATATAAATTTTTTTTCCAATGACCTATCATATTTTCATCTCATTAATATTGTATAAGGGATATTTGTTCCTCATTAATATTGTGTAAGAGATATTTATTCATCATTAATATTTTTAAGAGATAGTAACTCTCTAGCCTCTTCACTTCAGCAAAACAATAAGGTCCAGGGGCTATAAATACCTCATGAACTACCTAGGTAAAGGGTTCATAATTTATATTCTCTAGATACTAATACTTTTAAATCTCAAAGCATTTATCGTACCAAAACAAGAACAAATATTTTTATTCTTAGAATATAATGATCATTCTCTTATTTATTGCAATCTTTTTGTTAAAAGTTAATAATTTTATAATTTGAGGGATCCTAATTAAGCCCTACCAAAAAAGATTGTTGTGTAGGTGTTTTGTCTTTTATTATCTATCATCTACTTTTTAAGCTTTGAAGAATAAAATATTGATATAAATGTATAATTATTTATTGTCCAAATATCTAAAAATCTTATTTCTAAACCTATTAGATTTTAAAAGATTATAATATACAAGAAGAAGAAGAAAAGCAAAGTAATTAAAAGTTAGGTATCACCTAGCTAGCTAGGTAAGTGGGACGGGTGGACATATTCAGTGAAAGGTCCAAGTGGCTATTGGTCATGACCTGTGACAGCCTGCCACCTAAGTAAAATTCCAAGTAGGGTTGGGGCCGATTTCGACACCTGGTAGGGCTGACCTGGTAAGGTTCTAGATTGACCAACCTTATGCATAAACACATTGGCATTATGTGTTTTGTATCATGCAATCATGTTATGTTTTCATCATGAACCTTTCTTCTTTCTGAATTATACATACCTGCAAGTGGCAAACACAAATAGGCTGTTGATGGCTCGTAAACCACCCAATTGGAATCCATGGATCCAGATTAACTTCATTGATGCAATCAAGTGATGAATGTCTTCTTCCTTTGGATATTTCCTTTTCTTTTTCTGGTGTATATGGAAACGTCAAGAAGAATAAGAATCATGCAATGGAGCGGGATTGCAAGGTTATTCAATAAAAGAGATGCAAAGCAGTGCAATATTTGGGAGCCAAGCTAGCTATTATAATGATCGGTACATATCGTTTTGTATTTTAATTTGCTACTGACCGAAACTTGGGACAAATTAATGCTTGTATTTGGCGACAAGCCATCAGTGAGTCCTTGTCTAATTCTCATTTTCAAGTAGTGTCAACAAATAATAATAATCTTTTCTTTATACAGAGAAAGAGACTCCCACTCTTGGTTTCAGGTATCCAATCACCTCACATATGCTCTCCTTTTTATTGTGCCTCCATGTGCCTGATCCCCAGCATAATCCTTTCAAATGGGCCATGGAGAGACCATTTCTCGACACCTGATCTCTCTCTCTCACACGAGAATCTTATCCTGCCTCATTGTCTTCCAGTTCTATGAGCAGTAGTTGACACAGTGTGAAGAATAAGGTTTAATGTTCTGCTACTTTCATCATTAATGTTTTTATCTTCACAGGTCATTGAATCTTCTCTCTATATGTTATGTACATGGGAGAATCATACAATGCACACATGTTCAGTAGAACTAGCAGGGAGGCATGCATGCAACCGTTTGCTTTCTTGAACCTTGCAGCCTTCCATTTAGGCAAAAGAAACGGCAATTAATTGAGAGATTAACGTTCCATGTAGCCAAAAGAAACAGCATTAGTTGATAGATTAGTGCCCACTAATTACACAAAAAAAGGGGTCCTGCCAGGTTCGTTGGTCTAGGCAGTTAATCAGTTTTTTCAGGTAATGTCGGTTGGTCCAACGAGGTCAACGAAATGGCAGCTTCAATTGTTTTTGGGATACCTTGTCAATGACCACCAGAGACACTAACCTTCCATGCTACTACCCATCTGAAAATACACAGTAGGCATCTAACTACAGTTATAGATTTATTAATGGCAACTTGCATAAAGAACCTCAATTAACTAATCGAGAATTAATGACACACATCCAGCAAAATAGAAGTTGCCTTTTAAGATTTTGGCGGCTATTTGTATATGTTCTTGTGTCTCCTCATAAATTTTGTTTCTTTTGGGCACATGACGATGGTCGATTATAGCTAGAGTCGACCATTTGCAATCAATATCATCGTCAAAGATCATGTTCACAAAAGCTAAAGAAAAGGGAATATATATATTGGAGTTTGAAGAATATTTCAAGATTCGTAACCCAACTACTACGCATTGCTGTTTAATTTACCCTAATTAAGATTAGCCTAATCTTACCTTCCAAGTCTTCGTTAGTTATAAAATACAGGGAGAAATAAATTATTAGCATTCATAAACAAGAACTTCATTTTCCCTTTTCCACTTACCAATGCTAACAAGTTAATTAAAGGGAAGAGAAACGATCGAATACCACCAATCTTAGTTAATAATTTCTTCCATTAATTCCTTGTTTTTTTTTAAAAAAAAACAATAATGGATCAAGATCAATATTGTCTGGCAAAAAAACAAAACTTTAGCATGTGGCACCATGTGATCAATCACTACCTTACACATATAGAGTGCCCAAATGATGTGGTCCTTGCACGTGTTCCATGTGTTGCGACCCTACGAATTTAAATCCTGTTTATTTTTGTCAATGAAAAATGTTTTTAAAAAAATTTAAATTTTTTATTGTTATAAGTTATTTTTTGATGTTTTTAGATTGTTTTAATGTGCTGGTGTTAAAAAAAATATTATTTTAATATATTTTCAAGTGAAAAATACTTTTATATAAAAGCAACCGCTACCCCACAATACCAAATAAACTCTTAGCATGGTCACAGTAGCATATATATAATAATTATCCAACTTAAATATGGGTCCTTCAACATTCTTGATTAATTTCAACCGTCAAAGATGTACACTTCACATATATAGGCCTAGGTTTAATCTACATGCATCTAGTGCATTGAAATGAGGAAATATATCAATGTATTTCAAATATTTATGTTGTTTAATGTTCCTTCTTTTCTTGATTTAGGGAAGGTTTGAATGGGCACACGTGACTATATAATCATCAATTCAATCCATGATACCTGTATAGTTCCTTAACTACATATATCATGAGGGCCTTGTCTCAATATGTATGTATGTGTGTGTATAGATATATATGTATGTATGTATGTATGTAT
>Ga0325405_1004075_pt1 | contig 14997 bp, 13 predicted proteins | sample PopdelMetagenome_21_FD_205663 | JGI IMG/M metagenome (GOLD analysis project Ga0325405, IMG submission 205663) | Populus deltoides microbial communities from Bellville, Georgia, United States - Xylem-Control-R2 | ecosystem: Host-associated > Plants > Phyllosphere > Stem > Wood/Secondary xylem... | reverse complement strand
ATTATGTATCATGTGGCTAATATTTTTCACCCCAAAAAAAGCTTTAACATAGTAAATGTATTTCGGTTGATATTGGTTGGATTGAATTGCTTAAATATAATAAATATAAGGTCAATTTTATAAAATTTGATGGTGACAATAGACAATAAAAATTGAATATACAAAAAATATGAAACATCGTTTGTCTTTAATTGTATATGCTACATGATTTTGTGAAAGATCTTTTCAAAGATTTATATCAACAATATGCTTTTAATATTAATATATTAAATTATTTAAAGATATTAAATTAACACATTTTCAATTCAAACATATTTTCCAATCTAGATTGTTAGGATAGAAGAAGAAGAAGAAGAAGAATAGCAAGTGGGAAATTAGACTGTGTGCCTTTCCAAATGAGTTTGTCACAAACTGACTGGTCACATGGAATTCCCTGAAGAGTAAAAGATTTTTTTGGCATAGTTTTAAGGTAACAGCAATATATAAATTTCAACATTTTTCCATTGTTTTTTCCATGTATATGCAAGCAGCTAGAAAAAGTAGACTGATCTCCTGCTTCTACAAGATCGAGCCCTTCCCGCTAATCTATTTTCTTGATTCCTGTCTCTAGTTTGTGGATTCTCTGCCCACCGATACAGCTACGGCTACAAACTGCTCACTTGTGTGTGGCAAGATTGTAGTTTTTGTGGTAAAGAAAATAGCTATAAATTATAGCCCTTCTTTTACAAATCCGCATGGTAAGCACCAGTAACTAAACACAGGTTTAATAATAAAAATAAACGGGCTACTCTGCTGCTGCAGAGAAAAGACAGGAAGCATAGGATATTAGAAAATTGGCATCAATGGCCTTTGGCTTTTTGTGCCTTTGTCCAACCCCTTGTGAGAACGTATGTAGAAAACAGTGGACACTTAGATAGCATCAACTTCTTATAAAAGAGCTACCTAAACCACTCAAAACCCCCCCTCCCTCTCGCTCTCCCTCTCCCTTAGAAAAAAAAAAAAAAAACTTTGCTTTAGTCCACTCCACAAGTCAAGTGAAGAAAATCATGGACAACCAAAGAGGTTCTGTTCTAAGCTGGGCTTACTACTGCCAGGGAAAGGTAACACATTTCTTGAACCTATTATGTTTTTTAAGGATTTTGCTCTCTGTAATGGGGTTTTCTTGTTTTCTGCTCAAGTGTAAAAAATGAGGTTTCTTTTGTTCGATTACAAGAGCTAATTTGTCATTGATTAATGCAGACAATGGATGAACTGAGGAATTCCCTTTTGTACACAACTTTGGAGCTGGAGCAAACAAGGGTAGCAGTTCAAGAAGAGCTAAGAAAGAAAGATGACCAGTTGTTCCATCTCAAGGATCTACTGATCAAAGCCATCAGAGAAAGAGACGAGGCACAAGAGAAATGTCAAAGACTTGCCACTGAGAAAGTCCTGCTCCAACAGCAGCCACAACATCAACAAAATGCTCCTCTCTCTGGGATTTCCAGCATTGAAGATGAACCGAGAAGAGGAATTGACTCCAGCAATGGCTTCTCATCATCAGACTGTGAAGAGAGCATTGTTTCATCTCCAGTTATTGACCCAACTCCACAACCATCCCAATTGCCCCCACCTGCAGCACCACAAACTATCCCCCAAGCAGCAATTGAGTTAGTTCCTGAAAAGCCATTACCTGAAAAGGGAAAGCTTTTACAGGCAGTAATGAAAGCTGGTCCCCTCTTACAGACTCTCCTTCTAGCCGGACCACTTCCTCAATGGAGACACCCACCACCACCACTCGAGTCCTTTGAGATCCCACCTGTCACCATAACTTCACCACCACCCCCACCCGCACCTCAGCTCATCCACCAAGACTCATTTATCAATATTAATGGTTGCAATAGAAAAAGGGTTCGCTGTGATGGCTCTGATTCTCCTACAAAGACCAAGTATCAAAACATAGTCCTCCACTGACAACCCACGCAACCCACTAAGTTATGATTTCACAATTTTTATATATTTATATCATTTTAATATATCAGTAAGAGAATTAGTCAGGAATGGAAGAAAATTAGTGAGGAATGGAATTGCAAGATGGTATGAACCTGATCTAGCATTTTTGTACAGAAGTTTGTTTAGAGAAGCTATTCTAAGTTGACTGAAGTGAAGACAAAACAGAAGCGTAAGTAGATGATGGCCTTGTTCTTGGCTTGTTTTGGCCAATGTTTTTTGGGTGGAGATTTTTGTCTCTTTTTCTATCTTCTTCACATTTCAGTTTTTGTTCCATGATGTGAAAGGGGGTTTGATGATTTCACTTTCTTCCTGTTGCAAGTAACTATAACTTGGATATCTTTATGCCTAGCTAGTCAAGTAAAACTGTAAAAGTGTGTGCAAGTTTGAGATAGAAGTGTGTGGATTTGAGAGGGAGAGGCCTCTCAAATCCATAATAATTAAAAAAAAACATCGGTTGATGGGTGTGAAGTTGTTAGGTTTGGAAGATGGGTAAGCCAACAACCACAAGGTTTGAGAGACCTGCTTGTCGGGTTGAATGGATCCCACAAATCAGAATCAGGATCTGCTTTTTGTGTGATATATGATTAAATTAGTATGATTATATGAGTCTAATTTATCTTAATCTTGTGTTTTTACTCCTGATCGTTTTCACCTCTTCTCTATTTTAATACTACCAACCACATTTTTGCTCTTTGCCCCCACTCTCTGCTTGTTTATTTTAGCATAAGCTTCTACCTTCCTAAAGCAATTCAAATAGTGCAAGGATGCTTGAGTTTCCCCATCACATGAAAATATCACATATACACACTAATTGCCTGCAGAATGCTTCTTAAATCACTGCAGGAAGCCCTAACAATGAAAAGATAAGCAAAGAATGATCAATAAATCAATGGTTCCCCTGTTTTTTTTCTTTTAAGGTTTCTTAGATAGGGTAGCATGTCAACTGTTACCAACCATTTTGGGACCCGTCATTGTTATAATTGAAGCACGCAATTGAATACAGAATCCTTCATCATTGAATTGTACAGACTATAGAGAGTTAATCTGTTCCCATTCTAACGAAAGCTAGCGAATCAAAGCTAGGTGAGTTAGGATTTGTTTGGAAATGCTGGAGTACAACTCTGTGTTGTTCATATGCCATGAGCAGTAGTTAATCATGTGTATTTATTATGATCATAGAGCACAAATTCTATACAGAATATTCGAGATGGATTAATGAAAATCAAATGCAAATGAAAGTATGAACTCTGAAGTCAATTATTAGCAGAAACATGGTGAGCACAGTAGCGGGCATGTTCAGCTTTTTAGGCAACTTTGAACATGGCTAACTTGCAATTGATATGACCCCATAAACAAGATTAAAAATGTTAGGCTGCAAAACCAAAAGCCGGCATGGATTCTGGTCTACACGACAAAGGCTTAGAAATATTTTTTGCACTTGTTCAAAAGATTAGACCAGGGCCTCCTTGCTCGGGGAAAGGTCGCTATCAGAATTATTTCTTGCACTAGGATGAGGCTGCCGCCTCTTCTTTCAACACTCCTTCGCCTTCGAACTTCTTGTGAAGAAGATAATCCCAGGCAATGAATGCCATCACAGAAAACAACTTTATAAATTAAAGCCAGTAGTAAGTATAACTTTGATACAAATACAGTATAATATTTTTATTATTGATAATAAGATTGGGTACACTATAATACCACGCCATAAGAGCTAATGCTTGTATAACAAAAATATAATAATAATAATAATAATAATAATAATAATAATAATAATAATAATAATAATAATAATATAATAGTCTAGTGCTAAAATTCTTCCTAATAATAGATTGGAATTTATTTTGACACACATGCATGAATCGAAGTTTTTCTTTCTTCTTCGAAACTGCAATAGAATTTGATAACATGATTTGACACAATTGACAAAAACACACACCATACGATTTGCCACAATAAAAAAAAATCAACAACGATAATTACTTGGCTTGACAATTGCACCATGACTAATGGTTTGCTTCCTTTCATCTTCGTCAAATCTTTCTACTTGTTTTTCCTCGAATGATAGAAAAGGATGAAAGGAAAACTTCACTATAGTTTGATAATTGACACCATCATAGCCTCATAGCTGACTCTTATGGACAGAGGTTCATCTACAATTCAGATATAAAGAAAATATGATGGTTAATGTGCTGATAAGTAACTCAGAATGGAGATACTATGCCACTCAAGCGATTGGATGGTGCCCTCTTATAGATGTTATTCCTTCCTTTGTTAAGCTCAATGTAGGGAAGAGGGATATGATTGTTTGGTTAGATTTCCTGAATAAAAAGTTTTCAGTCAAAGTAGCTTCAGAGCAACTCAGAACTTGAAAACAAGAGATTGAATGGCATGATGTTGTGTGGTTTAAGAATACTATTCCAAGGCAACTTTTCTTCTATAGTTGGTTGTCCAACAAAACTTTACAACTTAGGATTAAATACATCGATTTGGTGTTTATGGTTCAAACTGGTGCCCTCTTTGTCTCCAAAACAATGAAGATCACAACTACTTGTTTTTTAATTGTTTATATTCTAAAGGGATATAGTGCGAAGTTTGTGGCAGATGCAACATTCCAAGAATGAGGAATGCCTTGGATGATTGGATTAAATGGGCTACTCTTACATAGAAGGGTAAAACTTTTAGAAACATTTCTTGTAAACTAGGTGTTGCATGTGTGCGTCATCACGATGAATAGCGTCCATTCTCGTATTGTATCTGGCAAATATGGGGAGACAAGGAATTCTTTTTTTTATCAATGAAAAATTGAATGGAAGTTGTTACCTAGTATTTTAGTCATTAAGAACCCTAACTGGTCTCAGAGATCGGGCACGAGGATTGGTTGCGTAAATGAAAGGTATTAGCACCCTAAATATGCCTTAGTTACATTATTTAATTGTCTGATATATGATAAGGTGTTGTTTGTATTTCTAATTGTTGGTTCGTCTATGGTTTAAGAAAAGTCATCATCGGTAAGGAGATTTTTATTTATCAGGTAAAACCTAATCGTTCTAACATCAATAAAAAAATAATTGTCTTTTTAATATCGGAAATATATTTTACGTATAAATTCGTAATCCCAGATACTAAAAGAAAACAAAATGATTTTTTTTAGAATTTTTGAAATATTGGCTTAGTTCTCACGACTTTAATAAACTAGTTATTAAAGCCAAAATGCATGCTAAAACATATTTTTGAATTTTTTGTGGTATGAAAATAAGATATGATTTTTTTTAGAGACTTGACTGTATGCATAAAAACTTGTTTTTTTTAAACGTTTTGACAAAAACCGGGTATTTTAATATCAGATTTGTATTTTTATGATATAAAAATACAAATCAATATTAAGCAAAATTAAAAAAATACACGAGAAAATCACCGATTTTTTAAAGGAGTTTTTAAATTTTTTTGGATTGGGTCTTCCAGGTCCAGCCCAGTGAACAGTGGAGTAGCTCTCCACTATTCACATGCAACGTGAACAGTGGAGGACAACCGGAGAAGCTGAAGAAGAAGGAAGCTGACCTGGCGGTGCTGGTTACTCACGGTGCTTGTGGCGGTGGCATTGTTGTCGCGATGGACAGCAGTGGTTCCAGGCGGCGGTCCTTTTTCTTCTCTCTTCTGCTTCGCTGTGCTATTTTCTTTCGCTGTTTTTTGTTCCATCTGTCAACAATGTTCTTCCCTCTTTGCAGTGGCTTCGTGGCGGTGCTGCTGGTGACGACGAAGAGGAAGAATGGCGGGACCGGCAAAGCATTCCAGACGACGTTTCTTCGTCTTTTTTCCTTTCTATTTTTTTTCGTGTTTCTTCTTCTCCCTATTTCTGTCTCCTCCTCCTCTGTTTCTTTTGGTGGTAGTAGCCTTGGTGGTATTGGCATTGACGGTGGCGTTGTGGTGTTACTATGATAATGGCTGAGAGGCCCAGTAGCAGTTGTGTGATTCTGCTTCTTATCTATCTAGAGACACCAATCTCTATTTTTTTTTCTCTCCCCCTCTGTTCGTCACTGTTTTTCTTCCCTTTTGTTTTTTCGTTCTTCTTCCCTTGGTTCTCGAACAGACGTCCCCCTCTGTTTTCAAATCTTTCTCTCTATTTCCACCCCCTTCTCCTCTCTTTATGTTGGTATTTATAGGGGGAAAAAGGGAGAGAGAGCTACTGCTGTCATGGCACAAGGGTAGTAGGGTGGCCAGGCGGCCACTGGGTAGCCACCTCAAGGCCGCCCGCAGGGTTTGTTCCCTCTGTTTTTTCATCTGGGGTCAGGTGAGGGGCGTGGGTTTTGTCGGTATTTCGGGTCTTGAGAGAGAGAGGAAGCGAGAAAAAATACAAGGGAGCAAACTTCTTCTTCGCCTACCTCTGCGCGTCCAAGGGAAGAAAAAGCAGCACAGAGCTGTTCAAAACGGCATTGTGTCGTGTTTTTTTTTTTTTTGAGGTTGAGAAAAGAATGAATTTGGAAATAACTCAAAAATTGATTATGACACTAGGCTTTGCAGTTATAGTTTATTGTATTTGGCAGGAGTGCAATATAAGGATCTTTGCTATTAATTTTAGATGCCCGAATTCTATTTTCAACCAAGTCGAAATGATTATTTACGACAAGATTGATTTGGTGAGAAATGTCCAAACAACCTAAGAAAATAATAGGATCCAAATAGCTTATAAGTTGAATAATAAAGATTTTAGAGGTGATGTTTAGTTGGTTTCTCTAGTAATGTTATGTACTAGCTAGACTAGATAGGATATGGTTTTAGTTTAATGGTTTTCCTGTGACTATTTGGTTTTTTTTAGTGTGTTATGAGTACATTGTAAATCTGGGATATGCCCCTTAAAATCTTTTTATTTTTCTTTTTTTATATAATTGTCAACTTACCAAGAAAAAGAAGAAGAAGAAGAAGAAGAGTAGTGTCCCTCTTGGCTAAGCACTAAAGTTCAAATGTCAAGTGAATCATGATTATGTATTGTTTTTTGAGATAAAGGAAAGGAAATAGTTACAAACCAGAGGATGTGTCCTTTTATAAAACTTGACTTATATAGAGCAAAATATCTTGTATGAATTGATATAAATTATTTAAGATTTTACAGCACAATATATTAATATATAGAGAAGATGTATAAGAAATAAATAATTTTCAATTAAATTTTAGCAAATGTATACACACAAACATACAAATCGGCCTCTAAAAGTAACAAATATAGATGTCAACAACAAAAAAATCATTACTATAAATAAATTATGTTGACTTTAAAAAAAACTACATAGTAAATAAATGTTGTGAAGAATTTGCAACAATTATAAATGAATATTGCAATAGAAGAGAAGCTAGAAAAAACACAAGATTTAATGTGGTTCAGCAATGTACCTACATCCACAAAAGTAAAGAGCTTTCTTTTTCACTATATCAAAATAGGGTTATATGATATGTGTGTATAGTAGACCCTAAACCGCTCAAGAGTTGTCCAAGAAGTAATAAACTTTTTCCCATAATATCTCTTTACCATATCGTGGGGTCGTTGCCTCCGCACCCCCAACTTATTAATCATACCTAGCAACAAAACAAGAAATAAATCTTAGAGTAACAAATGTCATCGTTTTGCTTCACTTGATACACTCTACTCCAGTATTTACGTATAAGCCACAAACTACAGCACCATGAAGTGAAACAGGTTTTTTAATTAGATTAACAAAGTAAACAGGTCAAAGCCCATGCAAAAAACATCTTTTTTGGGCAGGAAATTATAACTTGAAACTTGGTTGGCTGTATAGATAAAAACACACCAAGCACGAGAAATAAGTAACCAAAATAGGAAAGAAACAACAAAAAATAAGACTTGTTTAATTAATAGTATTACTACACATTAATGATTTTTAGTAACTACTACGTACTTTTCATTTATAAAAAAAGAAAGGAAAGGGTTTTTTTCTTTTCCCTTTTCTTTTGCCTTCTTCAAATCTCCATTAATAGTAAGGATTAGTGCAACCCTTTCATGTAAAACTATATTAATCTTACGTGTGATATATGTTAGTGTTGTTGGTTTAATTGTTACAACTTAGTGCTTCAATTGCTAAAATTGAGCAAGAAGGTTCAAACAATAAGAAAAGAAAGAGTACCTTCCTTCTTCAAGGTCTTAATTGGTGGTTTCTCTAACTCAATTGGTATCTTGTTTCTTTCTTTTAGGTAAAAAAATTCTTTTGTCTTTCTTGAAAGTCAATATCTATTATTTATTTGATTATACATGTTTTTGGCGTAGAAAAAGTGTTAAAGAGGTATATTAATTGATTAATTGGGACATCATGTTTTTTTTTTTGGTCTTAAAAATAATTAGCAACAATTAGCTCTCTCAAGTTACTCTTATTTAGGACTTTATTTTCAAAATACAAAATTAGAGTAAGCTTCTTGTAGGTTAAATTAAAGTATATGTTTTTTTCCTATTGATAACTTGGAGTTCCTTTTTGTTAATAGAGGATCCTATCAAAGTTTGCAAAGCATCTTAAGAGTGTTTCAAGTCAAACATTTCTAGTCTGGAATTCTACTAAGGAATACTAGTCTGTTTGCAATTAGAACATTTTGTACCTTCTAGAAGGTTAGGGGGAATTCATGCAAGATAATGCTCTAGAGCTTGGAAACTTTCTAGTTTTTTCATACTCTAGGATTTTAGAATTTGATGTCACCATATATAGAAAAGATTGTTGTGAAAAGAATGCAGTTGTTGCAAACAAAAAGAAAAGAAAATTGTTTTCCTATAAAGGAAATCAAGATAAAGTCGATCAACATGAAATTAAAGCATGATCAGCAACAGTCTTCATGTCGAAGGGCAAGTCAAGAAAAATCCAGGGCTATTGAAGCCAGTGAATTCATTTTGAAGTGACCATTGTTTCAAATTCATGTTGAGACAACATTTGATATCATTTATTCACACATTTCTCTTCAATATGGTGGGCATAAATAGCCACTATACAAAATTGAAATGCTAGAGTTTAGGACTACAACTCAGCATGTCTCTAATCTAGCAAACGTGTTTACAATTAATCTATATATGGAAGTATACCAACTTGGAATTCTTTCTAAAATCTTCAACAATCCCCCTTTAAATTGGTGTGTAGATGTCGCTCATTCCCAATATGTTGAGACCATCATGAAATGCTCGACTTGATATGGCCTTGGTGAGTAGATTAACAAGTTGTTCTTGAGATGAGACAAAAGGTGTTTCAATGATCTTTGTTTCTAGTTTCTCTTAATGAAATGCCTATCAACTTCCACATGTTTGGTTCGATCATGTTGAATTAGGTTATAAATAATATCACAAGCTACCTTGTTATCACAATATAAATTCATTGGGCTTTCATGCTTAATTTTCAAATCTTCTAATAAATTATGAATCCAAAATAATTCACATATTACCTTAGCCATTTCCCATGAACTCATATTCAGCATTAAATAGAGCAACTACAGCTTGCTTCCTGCTTCGCCACGTAACTAGATTTTCTCCTAAAAAGTGAAATATCCTACTATAGATCGTTTATCTTTAATTAGATCCAGCCCAATCAGTATTATTGTATCATGTGACATCCATATTATTCCCCTTTTTGAACATAATCTTTTTTTCCTATAGATGACTTCAAGTAGAGCAAAATACGGATAACTGCATTTATATGTTATTCGCTTGAAGAATGCGTGAATTGGCTTACAACGTTTAATGAATATGCTAAGTCAAGACAAGTATGTGCAAAATACATCAGTCTCCCAACTAATCTTTGATAACTCTTCTTTTTTATTGGAACTTGATCTAGATATATGTCTAGCTTCAAATTTTCTTCCATAAGAGTGTTAACTAAACTACATGTCATCATACTAGTCTCACTTAGTAAGTCTAATACATATTTTTATTGAGATAGAAAGACACTTTCCTTTGATCTTGACATTACAATACCAAGGAAGTATTTTAACGGACCAATGTTCTTCATCTCAAATTCTTAGGCTAGGTAGTTATGCAATGCACTCTTTTCTTCTGAATTATTTTTCATTATTATCATATCATCAACATACACGATGAGACAAGTAGTCATTCATTTATTATGCTTCATAAAAAATTATGATTTGGGTTACTCTACTTGTATCCAAAAGCTTTCATTGACTTCGTAAACCTTCCAAACCATGCTCTTGAAGATTGCTTCAGACCGTATAGGGCCTTTTTTAATATGCAAACATGCTCTCCACCTTCTGATTACATATTACATTAGGGATGAAACTCCATGTATACTTCTTCTTGAAGGTCTCCATGCAAAAAAATATTCTTCATATCAAATTGGTGTAATGATCAATTAAGATTCACTATCAAGGATATAAGAATACATATAATATTGATTTTTGCTACTAGTGCAAATGTCTCTATGTAGTCAATTTCATAAGTTTGAGTGTTCCCTTTGGTGATTTGTGCTTTAAACCGTTCAATGGTTCCTTCTGACTTGTTTTTGAATATGAAAACCCATCTACATCCAATAAGCTTGTTTTTTTAGGTAGTTCAATAACTTCTCAAGTTGAGTTCTTTGAAAGTGATTTCATTTCTTCATTCATAGCTTCCTGTATATTAGTAGGAATAAATATAATAGATAACTGATTTGTGAATGACTTACTCTTTTTTGATAGTCTATAGTAAGATACATAATTGCTCATAAGATACCTATGATTGGCACTAAAAACAAGTTCATAGTTAACTCTAGGTATACCTCTAGTAGCTCGATTAGGCAAAACTTTTACAAGGAATTGAGATTCATAATGTATCTAGGTTTCAAGATAGGAATTGTCCTCAGAAAACAATTGGTCATGTGGTACTTGAAGTGGAGTCGTTTATATCTGATTTTGATTATTTTCCCTGCTCAAATGATCGACCGGTTGGTTTAAAGCAGGTTGCTCACCATTTAAATAGTCGACCCAATAACTAATGGGCATGTGAGCTCCAAACAAAAAGGCTCTTAAAAATTCCAATAGGTGGCAATTCTCAGACTCCACAACCTTATTTAGTTTATGGGAATAAAGGCAAGTCATCTAGTGAGATATGTCATGTTCTCTTACAACTACTTTTTCAAATCTTTATTAACAAATTCTCCACAATTATCAGTGTAAAGAACTTGCATGTGAGATTGGTATTAAGTGGCAATCAACTTATGAAATTTTAGAAACAATGAGCTAACTTTATTCTTTGATTTTATCAAGCTAACCCAAGTCATACAAGTGTGATCATCAATAAATAAGACAAACCAACGAGAACCATTAAAGGAAAGGTGTTTGGTTGGCTCCCATATGTTAAAGTGAATCAACATAAAAGGTACCAAACTTTTATTCATGTTTAATGGAGACGATACATGGTGACTTTTTGTAAGTTCACAGACACCATATTTGAGATCTGAAGTATTTAACTGAGAAAACAACTTTGGGAAGTTTTAAATATCTAAAAGATACATAACCCAAGCATCTATGCCACAGCCATATTTTTTAGGATTTGTCAATTCGATCTGTTAAAAGAGCTTGAGCTAATTTATATGAGCTAATTTAGGTTTCAAATACAAATAGTACAACTTCCCCCTTCTAATACCATAATTGTTGACATGTGGGTCACATATTAATATTTATAATATCTTGTATTTTAATGATAACATTTAAATAGAAAATGGACTAATGATGTGCTTGAATGAGATTAAGTTTAAAGAGGTTTTAAATGAAGATCACATCAACAAGAATATAGAATTGAATGAAAAAATCCATTAGCAAGTCCAAGATGAAAGAAAGTAAAGACTTAGCTATTAAGGATTCATTTTAGAGCTTATTATTAAATCTTTATATCTTACTCAATAGCAAACTAAAATGAACTCACACACCTCACATTGCATGGATAAATAGGATTGATATACATTTAATTGGTTCAAGTTTCATCGGGTTTGGAATTGCCAAAACTAGTTTTTGAGCTGAATCGGTCGATTGTTGTTCATTCGTGATGAACACCTGGGAATTTTGCAGGAATCAATTGATCGAATGATATGGTCATTTGAATCGGTCAATCGTAGTAGGCATCAAAAGCATTCTAACGGCTATAAACGACTAGTATCATTTCGAATATATATATATATATATAAACTCTTTTTATGCAAAATTAAGGATAGATTTTGAACATACATGATATAAAAGCTATTCCAAAAGAAAAACCAACTAGAAATCATCAATTCTCATGTACTATAAGTTGTGCTAAATTAAATCTTTATATTCTAACATAATAGTATAAAATCTCACACTCTATTACATTTACACACCTTCAATCATCCTAAATGTTATTGAGTAAGCTATAGAGATTGTAGTTTTCAATTGTATAATCTACTCTTTGAGAGTGTGAATCTTGTTGTAAACAAATCATAATTGTAAACACTTGAGAGTTTGGATAAACTCTTGGCATTGGTGAGGTATTGTCACCAAGGGAAAAATCTTGAAGATGAGACATCTTCAAGTGGTGTAATTGTTTAGTGTGGATTCATCAAGACCATTGTATCTTTCACTTGGATTAGTAAAAGAGTATAATACTCAAGTACAATCGGTACTTGAGGTATAGATATAGGCTTGTCGAATCACATTAAAAATTGAGTTTGCAACCTCTTTTTCTTTATCTCTTTACTTTAAGCACTTTAATTATATTGTTGGTTATTGTTATATATGCTTAGTTTGATTATTTGCATTAGTTGACATAAATAGTGGAACACCTAATTCACCCCTTTATGTGTTGTTGTTGCTTTAGTCCTAAAACAATAATTGGTGTTAAAGTTATATATATAAGTTTGCTTAGACTTGAGTAGAATAACAATCAATAGCTATAATGTTCAAAATGAATGAGCATTTACCTCTAAGCCACCCTTCTTTGATGGCAATGATTATGTTTATTAGAAAGTTACGATAATTATATATCTTCAATTTATTGATTGTGATTCATAGTTATCTATCATAACCCAATTTTTGACCTATTTTAATTATTATTATTATTTCATTTACTGAAAAAAATTGATGATGGAAAAAAATAATAATAATGATAGAAAAATAAGTAAAATGAAATAAATGAAGAATGAATTAAAATTTGGGTTAAGGGCAACATGATTGGAAGTTTTGGGGCTTAATTGAGCTTAGAATTAATTTAATTAATCCAATTAAGGGTTTAATTGGAGAATTGATAAGTTTTGAGACTTAAATGGACTTGGATTTAATTAAATTAATGAAATCAGGGACTTAATTGAAACATTATCAAAGTATAGGGCTGATTCTTGTCAAATTTGAAAGAAATTAAAACCCAAGGACCAATGTGTAAATGGCGCTGAGATATAGGGGTTCAATTACAATTTACCCAAGGACTGGATTGCAAAAATGCAAAATGTCAAGGATCAAAACACAACACCAAAAACGGCACTGTTTTCCTGCTACTGTTCATCTTCTTCCCGACTGAAACGGACGCCCACCGCCGCTCACACCGTTACACCTGCAATTAACACAATTTATGGCTTGAAGAAATGGTTTTGTTCTCTAGCTATAAAAGCCAGAGATAGTCCATGCACACAAAGGGGGATTTTTGGACTGAAAAAGGGGACGAAAAACCAGAAAAAGAGGGGAAGAACGGGGGGAAAAAAGGAAGCCAGGACACAGACGAAGACATGGGGATTTTGGGGAACCGAAAACGAGAGAGAAAGCCACGAACAGGAGGAAGAAAAACTAGGAAAAAAGGGCAGAAACGAGGGAAAGAAAAACAAGAGTAAAACCGAGAAGCACGAAAAAGCCAGGGGGAACTGGCGGGAGAGATAGAGAGCGACTGAGAACGAAAAAACTGAGGGGGAGAACACGATAGAAGTAAACAGAGAGCACAAACGAAAACAGAGAGGGGACAAAAAAAAACAGAGAAACAAGGGATAACACAGCAAAACAAGGAAAAGGGACGTAGAGAGGAGGACAGTGAAACCAGAAACGCACTGATCGCCGCCTCTGCTCCAACACCAGCTTCCAAAACCAGAGGAAAAGGCTAAAAAAAAAGGAGAGGAATGAGCAGCTGACAGAAGGGAACACCAACAGAAGGGGAACGAACGAACGCAGGGATCTTGAGGCAAGGATAGACGACCAAGAAAGACTGAAAAATCCAGATCGCCACTTCCAGCACCAGGTAAGTTGCGCTTTCCCTTCTTCTGGCATTTTAATTACATGCTCCTATAGCGGGCGTGCGTGAATTGTTCACGCACGCTTGCTGGTGAAAAAAACAATGGCCAGCCGGGTCAAGCCTGTGGCCCGGCAAGGCCTGCTGGGTCCAGCCCAGCCATGTGGGCTACGCTGGGCCCAGTCCCAAAAAATAAAAGAATAAAAAATAAAAAAATAAAAAATAAAAAAATAGGAAAATAAAAAAGGTAAAAAATAAAAAATAAAATGTGTATGCATGAATAAAAATAATATAAATTTATTGGTTTATTCACTGACGCCAGAGTCCGGAATAAAAATACCAGTTTAAATTTATATTATTTTTATTTATTGTATTTTATTTTATTTTAAAAAAATGCGTGTATGTATAAATAAAAAAATAAATATGAATTTATTATTTTTATTCATTGACGCCAGAGTCAGAATAAAAATATTGATTCAAATTTATTTCATTGTATTTTATTTAAATTACATAAAAATAAAAAATATGCATGCAAAAATAAAATAAAATAAATTTATTGGTTTATTCATTGACGCCAGAGTCAGGAATAAAGATACTAATGTAAAATTATTTTATTTTATTGTATTTTACTTTTATTTAGTTACATAAAAAAATGTGTATGCGTAAAAAATAAATTTATTTGATTTGTTTATTCACTGACGTCAGAGTCAGGAATAAAAAAAAAATACTGATTTAGATTTATTTTATTTTTATAGCTGCGTAATATTTACCAACGTCAGAGTTGGAAATATCCGTAGTTAAATATTTACTGG
>Ga0325405_1004073_pt1 | contig 15001 bp, 4 predicted proteins | sample PopdelMetagenome_21_FD_205663 | JGI IMG/M metagenome (GOLD analysis project Ga0325405, IMG submission 205663) | Populus deltoides microbial communities from Bellville, Georgia, United States - Xylem-Control-R2 | ecosystem: Host-associated > Plants > Phyllosphere > Stem > Wood/Secondary xylem... | reverse complement strand
TATTATAAGTTATGATATGATTCATAAAATAAAAACTACTAATTTAAATTTTGATTGAAAAAAAATTGATTTAAGTAAAATTTTATCTCTGATCTAACATCGTTATAACTTTGTTTGAATCAAAATTTAAACAGTTTAAATCAGTTTATAAAAAGCATACTAAATGAAATATACTCTTTGTTTTCTATAAGACAGCAAGCTCAACGTTTTCTATTAAGTAATTTAAACAATTTGTTTTGTTAAAAAAATCAAAGTAACTCAAGGATAAAATTATTAAAAAAATCAGTTTAGATCATAGTTTTAAGACCCGGTTCAATCTAATTTTCGGGTTTTGAGTTTTGATTGGATCAATTTTAAAAAAATCAAAACGACGTCGTTTTAGTAAAAAAAAACAAAAGATAACAGGTTGCAACCGGATCTTGTCGAGTCAACCATGTCGCAGGCTCAATTCGCTAAGTCAGCCAGGTCATACAGGGTTTTTTCTTTCCTTATTTTTTCTTCAACTTGGTCCAATTTTGATCTCGGATTGACCGAGTTAACCTGGCGGGCTGGGCTGGATTTCAATACTATAGTATAGACGCTATTATTACTAATATTTTATTAACTTGTCTTCAACTTGAATGGATCTTCCATGGTGCGATTTAATAATGTCGTCGTAACCTTGAATTTATTTTGGGTCCATAAATATTTGTCCCCATCCACCGCAAGTGGGAAGCCTTTGTGGTCTTTCGCTGTTTGTTTGAAGGATCCTGTCGTTGATATTCTTTAATATTCTTTTTTATTATCTAAGTCACTTTAAAAAAAAAACATTATAATTAATTATCAAATATTATTTTTCAATTCATAATTCACCACACGAGTCAAATCACAACACACATCAATAATACTAAACAAGTTCATAATTCACGTCACTCTTGGACACTTTTGCCAATGATGGTTGAGTGGTTATTTTTAAAAGTAGTTTTATTTGAAAAAATTTTAAATTATATATTTTTTTATTTTTAAAAATTATTTTTAATATTAACATATTTAAATAATCTAAAAATATTAATTTAAAACAGAAAAATAAATATGTAACAAGAAGCCTCCGTCGCAAGTAATTCTGCGCTTGTCGTGGGTCCATGAATCAGAATTCAACCTTTCTGTTGGGTTGAAAAAACCATCCAACGTTGTGTTGCGATGCAAGAGAGAGAGAGAGAGAGAGAGAGAGAGAGAGAGAGAGGATTGAATAATTTTAGGAGCTCTTGTCGGAGGTCCACTAATGCTATCCGAAAAAACTCGCTTTCTTCTCTCTTTTTTCCATAATGGATAAGCGAGCACTTATACTAACCGATAAATATTAAATTAGAAAAATAAAATTTAATAATACAAATAGATTATTAAAAGCAACCAAATAAAAAATTAATTAAAAATTTAATATAAATATGTTTTTTTTTGTTTTTTCATTGTAATTCCCTTTCTTAATTTATCATGTCATCATAGCCATTGAAGAAATCAAGCATGACCATCTCATTCGTGAGATGTTGAAAAATGCGAGAAGAGATGGCCCTACCATATTATCCAAGTTGATACTTCCAAAGTTTAAGGTTCGTGCCCCAAAAACGAAACAAAACCAAAGAGAAAAAAGCCGACGAATATCAAGTTGCAAGATTGCGTGATATCTTTATTTTTATATTATATACCGTGAGATGGACGGCGCATCATCATTCAATCAAATTTTATTTTTTTTATTTACTGGTAATATTTTAGAAAATATATTTATTTAACATAGTTAATTAATACATGTTGTCATCATAATTTTACAGAGATTCTATAAAATTTATAAATTCATAGATATATCGAGTTTCACCCCAAGAATTGTGAATGATAGATTATTATAACAGGGTTCAGGATTTTATTGTAACAGGGTTGAGTGAGGCCGGTTATAATAAAATTATCGAATGGGCGAAAAGCATATTACCTAAAAGAAACAGGCTGAAAGAAAACTTCTATACTGCAAAATCCATGATGAAACCCCTTGGTTTAATATACCAGAAAATTGACATGTGCCCTAACTTCTGCATGTTATAATACCTTGAAAATGTTGAGCTGACCGAGTACATGACATATGGGCATTCCTGTTACAAACCCAAAACTAGTAGGGGAAAGACTCTCGTGGTATATAATAAACTTAAATACTTTCCAATTATACCTAGACTGCAGAGGTTATTCATGTCACCAAAAACTGCTGAACACATAATATCATGACATCAATCACATGATGTAGTTGATGGAGTGATGATGTATCCTTTTAACAATAAAAAAAAAACACTTTAAGAATGTACACCCTCACATTTTAGCTTATAATAAATAATGGAGTGGAATTAACAAGAAAATAAATAATTAATACATTAATGATCAGGAGACCACTAACTAGTTAGGCATGCAAATGACCCACCATGCCAGTCCGAGATAGTATAAATAGGGCCTATACACTAGTCTCCACAGCTGTAGCTTCCAATTTCTTGGTTAGTGGTAGAATATTTAGAATCTTCCAAATGTATCCAAGGCTGATCTTCAAAAAGAAACTCTCACAAACAGATGTTAAACATAGGATGACCATTCCAATGGAGAACTTCAATGTTTTCCAAATCCCTCAGGGAAAACACTCCAAACGATTTGTTTTTATTGACATGATCGATACCGGTCGCTCCTGGAGCTTCCGATGTTCCACAAGGAGAAAAGATGTCTACCCCAAACCAGTCTTCTCATCAGGCTGGATTCAGTACGCCAGAGAAAAGGATCTCAGAGAAGGCGATCAAGTCAGCTTCTTTTTCGTGGAGAAAGATGGAGAGGAGGGCCTGCGACTCGGAGTTCAAGCACAGAAAAAACTCAGGTTATGGGGTCAAGATTGTTGGACTACTCCTGTTTGAAGAAGAAGAAGAAGAAGAAGAAGAAGAAGCATCTAGTCCAGGCACAAATGAAATTATCAGCTTCGAAACGTGCTGTATTCCTATACTACGTACCTTTAGTTTACTTCTAGAATCAGTTTTTGTTCTGGTTTGAATTTCCTGCAAGTGTGCTTGAAAATCTTCTTTTGTTATATATATATATTGCTTCTTTTTCTTAATGAAAGTTATGCATTTCAGTTTTAGTTGACTTCTAGATTGTCACTTGCTACATGCAATTCTTTTCACAAGGCTGTTCTGTTCTAAATTTTTCTAGCCAGGTGATCACACTGACAGGTAAATCTGTTGCAAAAACTGGATTTAGATTTCTTTTCTTCTTTAATCTAGACTACGTGATGTTTTCAATAATTATAACAGGAAAAAACCCTGCGCTGCTTATTTTGTGGCAAAGAAAATGTCCTTATCAGATAACCCTGCCTTATCAGATAATTCTTATCTGATAATGTTGTTCATAACATCAATAATGCCTTGATGTTTTCTAACCGGCTGTTTATATTTTTATTTTTTATATATATTTATTTTATATGGTATGTGGAAATCACAAACTACCACCACTACTAATTATAGTTGATAGACTCAACTCAGTCTCTAATTAACTAAAATAAATAAATAAAAGTCAAGGTAAGAATTATTTTTCATCAAAACAATATTGTTTAATTAAAAAAAAATCTTAATGATAACGATCTGGTCATATTTGACGTGCAACTTATTTGTTTATTTGATGTGTTAGAGCTTTTTTTATATAATTTTAGATCATTTTAATATATTAATTTTAAGAATAATTTAATATATATATATATATATATTATTTGATGTATTTTCAAACAAACCATACTTTAAAATGTAACCATTATCATAATAATATTTATACATGTAAATAAGATGCTAAATTGTAATTATATATTTTAATGGTAATAACACAGATTCTACTGTGACCCTTAGGTTTCTTATTCATTTTAACTTTATACCTTAGTTTGAGCTTGTTCAATGTTATACACTACCACTGATTGCAATCCAATACATTTCTTTTGCTTTTTTGGATTACGTTTGAAAATGATTTTTAAGTATGTTTTTGTTTTCATATGTTCTTGCATAATTTTGATATATAGATGTTAAGATATATTAAAACATATCAAAAAAATAATTACTTGTGTTATTATCTTGATTTGTGATTAATTTTTTTTTATGTGTTGTTGATTTTAAAAATAATTTTTAGAAAATAAAAATATATTATTTTGATACATTTTAATATGAAAAAAAAACACTTTAAAAAATTACTATAATCCACCTTCAAACAGTTGCAGCCAGTCTAAGAAATCATTTGGGAACGCGATGCAAACGTGTTTCTAAAAATTTTTTATTTTTTATTAAAATTTAATTTTTATATGTTTTGAATTATTTTGATGTGTTAATTTTAAAAATAATTTTTAAAAAATATAAAAATTATTATTTTAATATAAAAAATCCTTTAAAAAATAAATACATTCTCAATCACGTTAAGAAAGATCTCTCGCAGGTAATTCTGCGGTTTGATTTCTAATTGTACAATTGTAGTGGTGGGTCCATGAATCTGAAGAAAGAATTCAACCTTTTCTGCTGGGTTGAAAACAACACCCAACGTTGTCTTGTCCGGCGTCCACTTATGTAACTGGAATTGAAATTGGGTTTTAAAGTGTTTATTATTTTAAAATATATTAAAATAAATTTTTTTATTTTTAAAAATTATTTTTAATATCAATATATTAAAATATTAAAAATATATTAATTTTAAAATTTTAATTTTTAAAAAAATAATTTTAAAACAAAATTCCAAACAATTTCTAATGATCTATATCATCTTATGTGCCGTCCACGTTTATTTATATGTTGAGATAAAAAGGCTAGCTTTGTCTCCCCACTTGTTTATGTGAGTTGCTGAGATTCTTGCTCACTAAAATAACGAGTTTCTGTGCGGCAGATATCTCTCAAATAATTTATTATTTTCAGTTCCTTAAACAAAATTCACATTCCTATCAAACTGACTAACCAAAAAATATTAAATTAAAAAATAAAATTTGATAATACAAATAGATTATTATGAGCAATCAGATAAAAAAAATAATTAAAAATTAAATATAAATAGGTAGTTTTTATTTTTTCCATTGAAATTCACTTTGTTAATTTACCATGTTAACGGGTAACCACTATTATTTTATAATCATATTACTAAATTTTTCAAGTTTATTTAATCCATTCATGTCAACGAAATAATAACAATTATTATCTGATATTTTATTTTATAATATAATAAAGCTTTAATCCCTCCAAATTTGACCTTGTTTTTTTCTATTTCTTTCACTTTCTTCACCATGTCGGCAAGCTTAACATGCTTCGATTTTCTTTTTAATCTTTTTTTAGGCACACTAAAAAAAACAAACCACCTTTAGGCGTTAGGTGGAGGTGCTGACGTTGGAGGCGAGGGCTGTCCCTACGTCACTACGACCAAGCAGAGTTTATATTTCTTCTTTTCTCTCCTTCTCCTTATCTCTTAATTTTCGGGGGGAAAAAACTTAAATAAAATATAAAATATTACTGTTTTTATAAAAATATTTAACTTAAATTAATCTACTAATAAAAACTGACAACTAAGTTTTAAATCAATTTAATTCCAGTAATTGAGGTGATACCAGAATAAATAAATTAAAAATAAAAATACGAATCTTAACAAGTAAAAAAATATTTTATTTTAATATATTTCTAAATAAAAATTATTTTAGAAAACAACTTTCACCATTAAATTTATAGATGACCTCTATCTTCAATTGTTTTCTGGGTGATTTTTATGCTATCGTGCATGGATTATCTTAATTATTCGTGAGATGTTGAAAGATGCACCACATGCATGGGCCCTTCCATATTATTAAAAATAAATAAATTCTTGCAAGAACTGCATTACGCTTCTAGATTATACTCAATCAACGCACAACTTATTTGTTTATTTATTCATGTCACAGTCCAACTTGTCAAATTAATGGTGGCGTTTATAATTGATGTGATCTTTGATGAATGAGAGTATATTTATTTTTGTGTTTTTAAAGTTTTTTTAAAAAAATAAGATTTTTTAATTAATTTAAATTGTAGCATATCATTTAATCTAAATTATGGTTTAAAAACAGCAGATATACACATCAACTATTTGATTTCAGCTAATTTAATCGTTCTATAATAAATTGGACAGAATAAATCTATGCACTATCTCAATGATGTAACGTGGATTGTATACAATTAGTTCAGTTAACTTGATTTTATTTATTCAATTGATCAAATTGATGATTATGCCAATGACGTGACGTGGATTGTATTTTTTAAATAAAAATTAGAAAAAAAAAATTTGAAGGATCCTGTCGTTGATATTCTTTTATACTTTATTTTATCATATAAATCATCTTTTTGAAAAACATTATAATTAATTACCAAATATTATTTTTCAATTCATAATTCACCACACCACCACAATAATAATAGTCAAAGCAAAGCAAAACACAATGATACTATATAAAATACTGATGGCGATATAAAAAATCATGGGAAATATTCTGGAATGAATTATTTATTGGGATTCTTGTACATCATTAACAGTGTGTTCTACGACCTTCACTTTAAGACTGCATTGGCTTCTTCTTCAATGGATTTCTCCAGGGGGTGTGAATCTCTTCTTGAATAAATACCTACATAAAGTTCCTTAGAGACCCCTTGAGATGTTGATGGAGGGGCCTCTAAAGATCAAGACAGTACGAGGTATTTTTATGCGGCAAAAGATATTACTGAAAATATTAATGAGCTTTTATGAAGATAGAGAAGAATAAGGAGAATAAAATATAGAAGTTAGAGAAGAAGAAGAAGGATTGTGTTATGTCTCAAAGTATAAGGTTTCGAACCTCTTTCCTATATACTCATGCTTCCTTTTATATTACCTGACTTGACCTGCTCCATACAACATAGGAGAGATAGAGATGTAATCTCGTAATAGTAAAATAATATTATTCTACTGCTCGTGCCATCACATCTAATTAATATAAGTATTGACTGTTTGTTCTTATTGAATGTGATGTGATAGGTATTATAATTACCAGTCTAGATCCGAAGTATGGGAGACCCAGAGTGGAATTACCAAAGTCTAAGGTTTGTGCTAAAAAAAAAAAACCACTAGTAGTAATTATAATACTCAGCCTAGTCTCTAACTAAAAAAAAAGAGAAGGTCAGGTTAGTAATTATTTCTCATTAAAATTATTTTATTAAAAACATTTTTGATATTGAACTCAACTAAATCATATATAATATTTCTTCTAATTTAAATTATACACAAACTATCTTAATTTTTTGAATTTAAAATTTTTCATGTTAACCTTCCGAGCCGAGTCTAATAATTGTAATGAACTTAGATAAAAATCTCACCAATGGGCTAAAAATCATGATATCATAATCAATGTTAATATAATAACTTGGTTAAAAGATATAAAATGGTCACCATCGATCATGGATTAAACAAATGGACCATCTTATTCGTGAGATGCTGAAAGATGTGTGCCACATGGGCCCTTCTATATTATTATTATTAAAAAAAAAGCATGTATAAATAAATTCTTGCAAGAACTGCATCACGCTCGCTTCTAGATGAATTATATACCATGAGACTTTGCGTATGTTCTTAACATCGACGACCGTCCAATTTATTTCTTTATTCATTTGTGTCACAGTCAAACTTATGGAGTTGGTGGCGTTTATCATTGATGGTAAATTGTAATTATATATTTGATGGTAACAACTCAGATTCGACAGTAACACTTTGGTTTCTTATTCATTTTATATATTTTTTTTTAAAGTACAAATGCACTTTTCTAAAGATATATATATATTGCCTGGTTGTACCGACACAGAAAAGAAGATAGAAAAAAAAAAGAGTGTTGGGAATTGTATTTCAAACCGTATTTTATAGAAATATTTTAAAAAATAATTATTTAAAATTAATTTTAAATTATTTTGATATATATTTTTTAAAAAAATAATTAGAATCTTACACCGTAAACTTAGCGAGTAAAGGGTGTTTAAAAATGTAGTTACGATTATTTGTTAAAGTGTTTTTCTACTCGGATATTTATTAAAATAATATTTTTTTTTATTTTTTTAAAAATATATTTTTAATATTAACAGATCAAGATTTAAAATTATTAATATATATATATATATATATTTTTAATATTTTTAGAATTAAAAAACAAAAAGATATAATCCTCTGTCGAGTAATCATGCGCATTGCTATCTAATTGTAGTGGTGGGTCCATGAATCCGAAGAAAGAGACCAAGCTTTCTGCTGGGTTGAAAAAACCCATCCAACGTTGGCGCGCGAAGCAAGGGAGAGAGGATTGTCTTGTCGAAGGTCCGCTTGCATGCTAAAATAACAAGTTCATGTGCGGCATGTATCTCTCAAAATTAATGTTTGGTGTGCATATGTATCTTTTCAAATAATTTATTATTTTCAATTCTTTTTAAAAAATTCACATTCTTTTTTTTTTTTCATAACTATAAGTCAGCACCTATCAAGCTAACTAATTGACAAATATTAAATTAAAAAAATAAAATTTGATGGTACAAAAAAATTATTAAAAGCAATCAAATAAAAAATTAATTAAAAAATGAATATAAACATGTAGTTTTTATTTCTTCATTGGAATTCACTTTTTTAATTTACTATGTTAACGGGTAATCACTATTATTTTATAATTATATTATTAACTCATTCAAGCTTATTTAACTTATTCAAATCAAATAATTTAAGTTTTAAATTTTCTTACTCTTTTAAAAATAATATTATTGTCTGAATATTTTTTATATTAAAAACAATTAACCCGGTCGATGAGATGATTTAATACAGGTCACCAATCTAGTAACCCACTGTACTATTAACAATACTTATCTTATCTCTTAGTATTTTTCTGAATGGAATTTGAGAAATAAAAAATGGGTGATCATGTTTAGGTCCTTCAAATCTTAATTCCATATATATCAAGGAAATAATTACTATTATCTGATATTTTATTTTATTTTATAATATAATAAAGCCTTAATCCCTCCAAACTTTATCTTGTTTTTTCTTTTGCTTTCACTTTCTTCACCATGTCAGCAGCTTTACATACTTCGATTTTGTTTTTAATCTTTTTTTAGGCACACTCACAAAAAAAAAAAGTATTCAACTTTAGGCGTTAGGTAGAGGTGCTGACGTTGAAGGCAAGGGCTGTCCTACGTCACTACGACCAAGCAGAGAATCTACGGCTTTCGCGCGATAAAAAAAAAAAAAAAAAAAAAAAAAAAAAAAAAAAAAACATCCAACGTTGTCGCGCGATGCAAGGGAGAGAGGACTGTCTTGTCGAACGTCCACTTGCATGCTCTAATGCTATCTCATGTCATGTGAATTGCTGAGATTCTTGCACTAAAATAACAAGTTTATGTGCGGCATTATCTCTCAAAACTAATGATTGGTGTGCACGTGTCTTTTCAAATAATTTATTATTTTCACTTTTTTTTATAACGGATAAGTCACCACCTGTCAAACTGACTAACCGACAAATATTAAATTAGAAAAATAAAATTTGATCATACAATTAGATTATTGAAAGCAATCAGATAAAAAATTAACTAAATATTGAATATAAATACGTAGTTTTTATTTCTTTCATCGGAATTCACTTTCTTAACTTGCCATGTTCATGGGTAGCCACTGTTATTTTATAATTATATTATTAAATCATTCAAGTTTATTTAACATATTCAAATCAAATAACTCAAGTTTTAAATTTTCTTATTTTTTTAAAAAAATAATTAATTTGTGATTAGATAGTGAGGTGTAGCGTTATGAAATCCAACGATCCAATTAGATAAAATTAAAGATGGATAACTAAAAAGTCAAACAATAAAAATATTTCACATAATATATATATAGGGGTAAAATTATGTTTTTTCCCATCATGATAACAGAAGATCGGGGGTAAAAATATTCTTTTATCTTTTCTCATATTAAAATAATTTAATTAATCTTGAAATAAAAAAAATTAATCTGATAAATAAAGATTTTTGGTTGTTTAACTTTTTCAAAAAAATAAAATAACTAAATTACTTTTGAAAGCAAAATTTGTTAAACTCACTAAATTAATTGGGTTTGTAATATTAATATCTTTTCTAATTCGCCTTCACTTCATAAGTTTTTTATATCAATTTCTTAAGTTGGGTATAATAATTATAATGATGGTAAGAAAAAAAAGGGCTAAAAATCGCAATATCATGATCAATGTTAATATAATAGTTTGGTTAAAAGATATAAAATGGTCACCATCATGGATTAAACAAACGGTCCAATCTCCATCTATTTCCAAAGAAATGAACAAAATTTGCTATCATGCATGCATGGACCATCTTATTCGTGAGATGTTGAAACATGTACCACGTGGGCCCTTCCATATTATTAAAAAAAAAACATGTATTAATAAATTCTTGCAAGAAATGCATTACGCTTCTAGGTAGATTATACCATGAATCTTACCGTATGTTCTTAAAATCAATGACCGTACAACTTATTTGTTTATTTATTTATGTCACAGTCAAACATGTTCAGATGGTGGCGTTTGTAATTGATGCGCGATCGCATGTTTTTTTTTCAAGTATTTTTTAAAAAAATTATATTTTGTATTTTAAATTGATTTTTTTATTTTTTTCAAATTATTTTAATATTCTCGTACAAAAACTAATTTTAAAAAAATAAAAAAAAGTATTTAAAATTTTTTTAAAAAAATATTTAAAAAAACAAACTAACTCATATAACTTGTGTATATAAACAAGACGCTAAATTGTAATTATATATTTGATGGTGACAACACCGATTCGACAATTACCCTTAAATTTCTTATTTATTTTAACTGTATAACTTAGTTTGACTGTGTTCAATGTTATGCACTACCACGGGTTGCAATCCAATACATTTATTTTGCTTTTTTGGATTCTGTTTGAAAATGATTTTTAAGTAATTTTTCTTTTTATATGTTCTTGGATAATTTTGATATATAAATGTTAAGATTATTAAAAAAGAAATCACATAAAACAAATAAAATTTTGATGTATAATTTTTATATATATATATATATAATATTACCTAGTTGTCCCAACACAGAAAGAAAATATAGAAAGAAAGGATGATAATGATGATGAAGAAGCAAGCACACGAGGGTTAATGCGTTTCAAACAATATTTAATCAAAATATTTTTATAAATAATTATTTAAAATTTATTTTTTATGTTTTTATATTATTTTAATGTATTAATATTAAAATTAATTTATTAAAAAAAAAACTCAAAAAATTACTTAGCTGATAAGGAACCTCTCTCGCAAGTAATCGTGCGCTTTGCTTTCGAATTGCAGAAAGAAATCAAGCTTTCTGCTGGGTTGAAAAAAAAACATCTAACGTCGTCGCGCGATGCCAGGGAGAGAGGACTGTCTTGTCGAAGGTCCACCTGCGTGTCCTAATGCTATCTCATGTCATGTGAATTGCTGAGATTCTTGCACTAAAATAACAAGTTTGTGGGCGGCGTTATCTCTCAGAACTAATGATTGGTGGGCACGTGTCTTTTCAAATAATTTATTATTTTCACTTTTGTTTTTATAACGGATAAGTCAACACCTATCAAACTGACTAACGGACAAATATTAAATTAGAAAAATAAAATTTGATCATACAAATAGATTATTGAAAGCAATCAGATAAAAAATTAACTAAAAATCAAATATAAACATATAGTTTTATTTTTTTCATTGGAATTCACTTTCTTAATTTACCATGTTGATGGGTAGCCAATGTTATTTTATAATTATATTATTAATCATTCAAGTTTATTTAACATATTCAAATCAAATAACTCAAGTTTTAAAAATAATATTATTTGTTTGAGTAATTTTATTAAAAAAATTAAAATTAACCCTGTTTATTATTTAATAAGGCCACCAATATAGTAACCCACCGTACTATATATTAACAACACCTACCTTATTTTTTAGTATTTTTCTGAATGATTTTTTAGTATTTTTTTGAATGGAACTTGGAAAATAAAAGATGGGTGATCTTGTCTAGGCTCTTCAAATCTTAATTCCATATATATATATATATATATATATATATATATATCAACGAAATAATAACTATTATCTGATATTTTATAATATAATATAAGAAAGCTTTAATCCCTCCAAACTTTACCTTGATTTTTTCTATTGCTTTCACTTTCTTTTCACCACGTCAGCAGCTTAACATGCTTCGATTTTCTTTTTAATCTTTTTTTTAGGCACACTAAAAACAAATCAACTTTAGGCGTTCGGTAGAGGTGCTGACGTCGAAGGCGAGGGCCGTCCCTACGTCACTACGACCAAGCAGAGAATCTACGGCTTTCGCGCAATTGAAAAAAATTCTAAAGCAATTATGATCTTTTTGATAGTTAATTAGATAGTGAGGGCCGAGGGGTAGCGTCGTTAAATCTAGCTAGATTTTTAGATAAATCAAATATAATATTAAACCAGTCAAACAAACCTGTTGTATTAGCTGATTTTTTAATAATTTAGTTGATATTGTAAATTCTTATCCAAATCAAATTGTGTCCAGGTAAATAAAATATAAAATATTATTATTTTAATATAAACAATTAACTTAAATTAATCTACTAATAAAAACTGACCACATAATTTTTAGATAAGATATTATAATTATAATAATTAATTAGAAAGTTTCAAATAATTTTTTTAAGAAATAGATTTTAATCTCTACAATTAAATGCAAGTTAAATGATTGGGATTTGATATTTTATATAAAGCTTATATCCAAGGACTCGTCAGCAAGGGGAGCAACATCGCGCGATGCCTAACGCCCGACAACATGACCACATAGCTGATACGAAACAATCGTGCTCTTAAAATTCTAATGTGTGGGGCCGGCGGTCTACATCGTCTAAAGCTGATTTATTAAAATTATACATTGAAGCGACCTTTTTGTTCTGTATTTTTTTTTTAAATTTTTTTCTTGTGCTGGGCCCACAGAACGTGACCCCACCTCTGTTAGCTAGCTGGATATATCTAACTGAATTGATGGGTTTTTTTTTCTTCTAAAAAAATATATTTGATATTAATGTTTTATTTGTTTTATAATTAAAAAAATGCTCTAGGTATATTAATGAAATTTAACAATTGGAAAATCATTGAGCTTGTCTTAAATGTCTTGCGTAAAGTTGAATAATTATTATTAAAACACGGTGTTCTAGTGCTTTAAAAGATTGAATGAATGTTTGACACTGCAGCACCAATAAGTCTATTTTGTTAAAAAAAAAGTTTTTTATGTAAGATAAATTTTTTTATATTTTTATATTATTTTAATTAATTGATCTCAGAAATAAAATTTTAAAAATAAAAATATATTATTTTAATATATTTTTAAATAAAAAAATAACATCCACTACTATACCCGAGAATCAGGTTTACGGAGAATTAACCTCTAGCTTCAATTGTTTGCAGGGTGATTTTCGTGCACAAAGAGAGAAGGTGTGAACAACGAAAGGAGATATTGAACTAATAATTTTTTTAATCAAACATGATAATCTTTTTGAAATAAAAGGAACATTTTCTTTTCTTGTCAATTTCAAAGACGAGATTTGTTGTTGATGGGTCAAAAGACAATAGTGTTGGATTTGAGTTGAGAATAGTAAGCTAACTCTCGGTCTGCATTTGTACACCATACAAGCCACACATGTGACAACACTTGTTGTCCGAGCTATGATTGTCGTATCCACCAATATTCAAATAACATTTTAGCTTATTTTAGAACAAGCCAAGACATGTATATAATGTCAAGATTGGTCTAAAAAAGAAGAAGATTGATCTATTTAGTCAAATGTTCAACTTTGAAAATAAAGAAAGTTATGTCTTAGTGGCTCACCATCCTAGCCACTACTAGTAGAAAGCATAGCATGCTGGTCGGACTTGGTTTCTAAAAAGTGTGAGGTAGTAGGTTATTGAGTTAATTATGAAGATTAGATTCATTTATGTTAATTTTGATTTTATTATAAATATTTTTTTTAAAAATCTAATAAATTTAATTCAATCATCGATCTACTACCAGCAATAAATATATTTGTCAGGCTTAGTTTATAACGAATAAACTAGTAGGTCTCAGGCTTCGATGTTTTAGTTAAGCTGCGTGTAAACTAGTTCGGACACCTATGATTATCAAGAAAAAAAACTAATAAGTTATTGAGTTAAATTATCGGTTCTAGATTTACTCAGGTTATTTTTTTTATTAAAATAATATTGTTTTAATTTATTTTATCAAATAGATATTAAAGTTCATCTTGAAGTTTTAATAGGGTTTAGTTTAGTCAACCGATGTTTAAAAACTTAACCCAATCAATTTTATTTTTTATTCAGCTTAAATTTGTAATCAAATTAAATTTGGAATAAAGTTTTACCACCATGACATCTTCAGTTTTTTTAGAAGAATCACACGCATCATTGTTACCATCACAATCACCATCACCATTGTCACCATCACGAGAACTTTTTCAATGATAGCGCGATATGACAATAATGTCAAAAAAAGAGAGGATAACTCCACGCATCTTAATGATGTCTTGCAGAAACATTGGACTCAGTGCTGGTGATTGGCTGACAATATGCTGTCAATAAACAGTGTTGACAACAATTGCAGTCACGTCCAGGATCCACAAGAGTGCGTGCGTGCTTGGTGTTTTTGCTAGCAAACACTGAATTTGACCAAACATTTTAAGCAGGTAAAACGCTAAATCTTTCATGTTTATGTAATAAGAACACCTTTTATACTAATTAACAAGACAACTATTTACTTAAATGATTCATAGATAGCACTGAGATTTTTAGAAAATAAGGACTGATTCGTGATTCATTGCATAAATAAGAGTCTTATTTGTATGTATAAACCAACTCAAATTTTTTTTGACTGAAAAATTATTTTTTT
>Ga0325405_1004072_pt1 | contig 15002 bp, 7 predicted proteins | sample PopdelMetagenome_21_FD_205663 | JGI IMG/M metagenome (GOLD analysis project Ga0325405, IMG submission 205663) | Populus deltoides microbial communities from Bellville, Georgia, United States - Xylem-Control-R2 | ecosystem: Host-associated > Plants > Phyllosphere > Stem > Wood/Secondary xylem... | reverse complement strand
GTGCGATGCTTAATATATTCGGGGTTTAGGTTTTATTTCTTTTCATGTTTTAAAAATATTTTTGAAAAAATTTAAAAATATTTTTTAAATTAATATTTTTTTTATATTTTCATATTATTTTAATGTGCTAATATCAAAAATAATTTTAAAAAAATTAAAAAATTATTTTAATATATTTTCAAATAAAAAATACTTTGAAAAACAACCATAATCACACTCTCAGACATATTTTTAATCAATCGTTTCTAGTTATCACTAAGGCCATGTTTGTTTCCCGGAAAGTAGTTTCTGGAAAACCACTTTCCAAACTTTCCTGTATTTGTTTGTCATTAGAAAAGTTGGTCAACGGAAAACACTTTCCAGTAAAAAAAAAATTGGTTTGGTTTCCAGGAAAATATTTTTCGTTTTGGCTGTGTTTGTTTTTCGGAAAGTGGTTTCCGGGAAACCACTTTCCAAACTTTCCTGTGTTTGTTTGTCATTATAAAAGTTGGTCAACGGAAAACACTTTCCAGTCAAAGAAAAATTTGGCTTGATTTTCAGGAAAGTGTTTTCCTGAAAAATTTGGGCGGAAAACACTTTCTGGAAGTTGTGAAAAATTTAGAAATGTCATTATTTGCTAATTATATCAATTTTGATCCATAAACTTTTGATTGTTATATATAGTTTGTTTTGAATATTTATTTTTCAATTTCATCTCTTAAAATTTAAATTTTATATTAATTTTGATCTTTATTTTTATAATTGCTATTTACTTTTTTCTTATCATTTTTTTATTGAAATTTTTTTTATCTATCAAATCAGATCCTTATTCTTTTGATTGTTACTTATTTTATTTGAAATAATTTATGAAATGTTAATTATTATTATTTTAATTTCTTCATCTTTTATTTTTTAGATTTGATCTCTATTATTTTGATTATTATTTATTTTATTTGAGATAATTTATGAAATTATATTTTTTTTCAATTTCATTCTCATTCAACTTTTTAATTTGTAAGATTTGTTTCTTATTATTTTAATAAACTTGAGAAAAAAAATATTAATAAGTTATTTTTCAGCTCATTTTCCATGACATAACCAAACACTGGAAAGTGATTTCTAACTTATTTTCCATTACACTACCAAATATCAAAAAATACTTTCCTGGAATTCACTTTTTCAGAATTCACCTTTCTCGGAATTCATCTTAAAAAAAAAATTATTTTCCAGCAAACAAACAGGTCTAAACCAATATGTCTTTACTATTTATATGAAAAAAGAAATTATACCTTCATCCCATGTTTTTTTTAATAAAAACATATAAAAATATGCCGTGAAAATATTGGTTCGTCAATACTTGGGTAACACATCGGATCGTAAATCTCCATGTTACACTTCTCACTGAACAAGTTCAATGGTGGACGAGAAGAGTTGACCCAGAAATAGATAGCTAGCTAGAGAACCAGCGACATCATGAAGAATCAGAGGACCTAAGGGATCCTTGGCTTCTATAAAACATGCAGTAAACATAAGTTTATTTGTATCGTTAAATTTGGTAGGTAATCCATGTCAATTCTTTCAAAACCTTTGCTTTCCAGAAAAACATCCCACTTGTTGACAATTTTTTTTTTTTACTTCTAGTCTATACTAGAAATAAAATTCGAGAGTACTTTCTTCTTGATTTCTTGATTTACAAGTGAATTATCTAAAGATTTTTTTTTTAATATTCTTCTCAGCTCTAGCAAGATCACGTGACTTCTATTTTGTCAATTTGATAAGAATCCTCATCTATATTAAGCATTCTAATTAGAGGATTAATATAAAATAAATGTCCATGAGTTACCTTTTCTTTCCCGGACTTGAAAACATCACATGACTTCTTTTAAGAAATAAATATATCCCAATCTTGAGTTAGTTAGACTCTAGGTTTGCTCTCTAGAGATCATCAATTCGAGTCTCACAAATTTTAGGGTCACTGGAGGCTTAAATGATTGTTAATTTCAGAGCCCGTGAGATTAGTCGAAATACACATAAACTGATCTGGACACCCACATTAATAAAAATAAAAATAAATATAACCCTTATAATTATCTAATGCGGAACCAGCTAGCACACAACATGTAATATCTCAAACCTTTCTCCATCGAGAAGAAGCTTTTTATTATTTAGCTTGTATGCAATTAATTCTAACAACTTTAATGTTTATAGACTCGATCGAGATTAATAACTATGCAAGTATGCATTTAAATAGAAAGAAAAGTAAACACACTTAATTGAAAAGGTAGGAAAAATAAAACACGCCTAAACAGGCACTTAAATAGAAAAAATCAAAGGAGTGGAACCAGAGTTAAGTTTGGCGCAAGTAGAGGTACCAAAGTGTTCATTATAATATAAAATACAAAAAGAAGAATTCCCAAACCACTGCTTTCTATAGTTGGGCAAAATAAAGCAGTCTCTCTTAACCTCCCCAATCCGAAAAAAACCTAAAGACCCGATAACCACGCCATGTCTCAGGTTCCTCTTCTTTTCATTCTTTCAATTATTTACGCATTAACTGAAAACCTTGCCCTCTTTTTTTTTTCTTTCTATTTTTTCTTTCTGGACTGAACCCTAATGGATCGGGTTTTTTTTGTTATTATTGCGAAATTGAATTAACAGTTTTTGGATGCTAAGAGTTGGGTTTCGTTCATGTTACGAATTGCTGAATTGAATTTTTTTAATTTGAGATTGTAAGTGGATTTCTTACTGTTATTATCGGTTTATTTATTCTTCAGGTGGATAGCAGAAATTCATCAGCAGCGAAGCGTGCAAGAACTGACGGTATGCAATTCTTTTTATATCTTTATTTTTCTAATAAGCGTTTGTCTTTTAAAGATTTGAGAACTTATACATACTAAATTGGCCACACTGCATGCATTTTCAATAGGTTCTGCTTTTGGTCATGAAGTTGGAAATAAGTTGTGTGCGTTCTCTTGTAGGTAGTCGCAGGGAGGATGACTGGACTTGTCCAAGCTGCGGCAATGTCAACTTTTCATTCAGGACAACTTGTAATATGCGCAATTGTACCCAACCCAGGCCAGCTGATCATAATTCGGTTAGTTGTAACTATACTGACCTGCTTTCCTTGTTATAAAATGATGTTGGTGTGTTTAATGTATGTTCAGTTCTTCTGATATTGGATTTAAGTGGATCTTGTAATTCCAAGAACCAAACCTTATAAACTGAGAGAAGATTGTCTGCATCTAGCAGCTAGTGTCAAGACCATTAGTCACATAGTTGAAAGTGGGTTGATTTAGGATTACGTTATTCACTTTTCCTCTTTATACTCTCATTTTGTTATGGTATTTGACTTTTCCTGCTGTTTGTTTTGGATTCTAATCAATATATTTGCTCCCCCCGGACAGCAGAAATCTGCTGCCAAGCCCTTGCAAGCACCACAGGGTTACTCATCAGCTCCATATTTAGGTTCTGGTGCACCTTCTTCAATGTATATGGGTATGCCACCGTATGGGCCCTCCCTCTTCAATGGATCCTCTATTCCTCCATATGACGTTCCGTTCACTGGGGGCTCAGCTTATCATTACAACTATGGCAGCCGCCTTTCTGGTGGCAGTCCATATAGACCGTTGCATATGTCAGGACCACCTCCTTACTCTGGTGGATCTATGATGGGAAATGGTATGCTCTTGTGTCTTTTCTCTTATTTGTTTCCTTAAAAATCCTCATCATGTTCTAGGATTGTATTTTTGTTTCTTCTGCTTTCCCTATTTAATACTAGTATTTTTTGTTTTTACCATTTGTTACTAACTTTTTGTTCATGTTCCCTTGCTTTTCTTCCTGGTTTTTAATGTATTCTACTGTATTGTCTTCTGTTGTTATATTTGATATATTGAACTTGTGGTGTCTCCTATTTCTAATATTGTTTCTTTATTACCAACGGTCTCTCCACATGCTCTCTATTGTAGGTTATGTATGTATGTCTGTCCTTTGGATGATTAAGGTTGCATTTATGAGGTAATGACCTTTTTTCTTTAAATTTTCTGCAGGTGGGATGTACACAATGCCCCCCCTAATGGACCGGTATGGATTGGGTATGCCAATGGGCCCTGCAGCTATGGTATGATAGTAATTATTCTCACTGTTAGTCTGATAGGTTGTGGAATTTATGAGACAGGTCCAGGGCCTTAAAATAGTGACTTTCACGTTATGCTTAATTGGTCCTTGCTTCATGTTCCTATCTGTTTGCATAAATGCGAAAAGTGCTCCTGTATATGTGCTCTTCTTTGTATTTTTAAGGGCTTCTTGTAGTTTGCTTTTATGTTTTTATATAACTTGATAGTTCATGTTTAAGTATACAACAGTCACTTTATTTATCTGCCAATCAGTGAGCATTTTGTGTTTATGCATGGAGCTATCTGTTTTTAGTAAAGGAAATAAACACGCATTTAAATACATGGTTCATTATGTTTTTAGATTCTAGAAATATTCCCTTGTGGATATGAAATTGATTTCATAAATGTATTCTATTTCTTCCAGGGGCCGAGGCCAGGTTTTTTCCCAGACGATAAATCTCAGAAGGGTTCAGGTTTGTCATCAATACGATGTGAATGGGAAACAGATTGAAACTTATTTACCCTCTAACCTTGATCTTTACTTCTTATAATGCTACTTTAGATGCGACACGTGATAATGACTGGACATGCCCAAAATGTGGGAACGTTAACTTCTCTTTTAGAACTTTTTGCAACATGAGAAAGTGCAATACACCAAAGCCAGGATCTCAGGTTTGTGCTACTTCTCAAAGATAGAAGAACCACTCTATTTTTTTCGTTGGCATTTTTCTGTCATGTAATCGGCCCTTTTGAGCTATCTATTTACCATTTGGGACTCCGAACTTGGATAAGCTTAGATGATTATTTGGAAGTTCAAGTCATATCTTTTGTACAAGAATCTATATCGGTTTAGCTTGTACCTTTTTACAGTAATGGTAATCTGCCTAATTTGTAGTTTTCACTTTTGTTTAATACTGTAAGTTGTCTAATTTTCAATATTTTCTTGTCATTACAGGCTGCTAAGTCTGACAAAAATTCCAGTAAGTCATCTTTAATCCTGCACATGGTGAGCTTCATATTCTGAAATAATACTGATGAGCTTCATGCTTTTTTAGAACAAAAAATGCCGGAGGGAAGCTGGAAGTGTGAAAAATGCAACAATATAAACTACCCATTCCGGACTAAGTGCAATAGACAAAATTGCGGGGCTGAGAAACCTTCTGAGTCGACGAAATCCCCTTCTCCAGAACCAGATGAGGTTGAACAGGTTTGTCATGTGATTCATCTTGATTGTATTTCCATTTCTTGTATGGAACTATTATTTTCATTAATCACATATGTACTCTTTACAAATTCAATGACTATTAGTGAGAAGGATGTTTGGCTGACCCGTCTCCCTTCTTTCTCCCTGCTCTCCTTCTCATCTGTTATCTTCTTGAGATGCACTTCACTTATTGTCAATTATCTCTCTCATGGCAACCATTGATTTACAATTGTCTACTGTTCCAGTGAGTTCTAGGACATGTTTGGGGTTTGAGAAGGTCCAGAGTTGTCGTCCGGCATTGCTCAATATGGGTGTCTGAAAGTCAGTCTTGTCGTCCTCATGTTGCAGCGGTTGTCGAGTAGCCATACCTTCTCATGATGTCTGTCAAGTTGTATTACCAGCGATGGTATTGTGGTCTACTGGTCTTTATGGATCATTTGATGCATTATGTGTCTGCCAGATTAATCTGGTTGATATTCTACAGGTTGGTTATGGTTTCTATCAGTTAGGCATTTGTACTTTTGGAATCATTCATCTATTCCAGTGGGATGATACCATGAATTTAGAATACTGCAGTCTTCATATTTCTTTCTCATTTGATGAAATTGTGTCTATGCCATTGAAATTAGTTGACAACTTAATTAGGTTCTTTTCCCTTCAAGTTGTGTGTGATTCGGTCTGGAGTTTGGACTCTTGATTTGTAAAATTAGAGTAGGGACTGTCAGGACTGGCATGTTTGAACCTGTGGGAAGGTTTTGGGTAGCTGCTTTTTTTTTTTTTTTAAATTATTTATTTAACACCCATAGTTCGACTGGCAAAAAATTTAGAGCTGGTTGTGGTTCGTGGATGGAAGGTATGTTTGCACTAGCAGTAGGTGCATAACTTTGTTTGCCCCCTTTAGCCTGCAATTTCTTCGTTCAGAAGTGCGTTGTGACATTCTTATCTCCTTTTGTTCTGTCCGAGGAGACAGATTGTTTTTAGATTTGGCATGGGGTTGAACCACCTTAGAGGGATTGTTTTCCCGTATTTTAATGCCATTAAGATTTGTTGGGTAAATCTCATTTAGTGTGGATGGATGCACATTCCATCTTTTAGTGGAATTATGATTCCATCCTGTTTTCGGTGTCATTATTGTTCAGTGGATTACTCTCATTTTGGAATGGTTGGAATTCTGGAATGTGGTTCACCTGCAGGATTGTTTCCTAAGCTCCCGTGGTTCCTTTATCTTCCACGTCCACTGTTCATGATGAATTCGAGGTCAGACCTGAAAAGAAAGGTTTTTCAACGTTGCTTCTGAGGAGAGGGATATTGGCGCACCAGCCAGTGGTAGGTGGCTCCCAAACCCCTAACCATCGGTCCGAACCTCAGTGACCTGACTGTTTCATTATCCCTCCCTCAGTTGATGCTCAGAACCACCTGTTTTTGCTTTCCATTCTACGTGGTGCGGTTGCCTGCTTTGCACAAATTGAGTTTCCACTAACGGGTAGCTATTACTTTTAACATTAAAATGGAAAGAGGTGATAAAACGATGGAGTTCACCCGATGAAGCATTTTGCGTGAGAGTAGAAAGCAAATCTAATGAAGGAGAAATCTCAGTTAATGCGAGATGTTGGGGACAGGACGAAGCTCAATTCTATGTGTCTTTGAGGCAGAAATTGATGTGATTGCCTCGTAGCTCTTCAAAATTTGATGTGATTGCCTAAAATCCAGCAGGAAACGAAGGAGAGATGATGCATGGATGACATGTCATCCATGCAAATGACGTCGTGTTTTATCTTAAAAAGGAATTAAAGGGGCCTATACTCGAGCCCAAGCAAGTGGAGGCCCAAGGCCCAAGATCATTTTTTTCTCTTCATATTATTGTTTTTTAACAATTTAGCTTGTTGAATTCTTGTTTTTTCTTTTTTCTTTTGTTATTGTAATATTAATATAATGAAATATATCATTTTTGTGTATTTTTTTTTTAAAAAATCATGTTATCTTGTTTAAGATTTTATACATTATATTTCTGTGATTAAATTGGAGATTTAAAATTGTATTAAACTAGTTAATATCTTGATGTAATCTTTTAATTATTAAGTTGTTCGAAAAATATACAATAAAATACAAATGGTAATATATATTTTTTTTTTAAAATCATCATGAAAAATATCATTAGGGTAAAAAACAAATTTTCAAAAATAATTTCAAAAAACAATTCTTCATTTTTCATTTCTATTCTAAACTTGTTTTTTCTATAAAAAATTTAGAATAACGTGCGACTCCAGTTGCTTTTAATCTACCGTTGGCAACTTGCAATAGCAAATAGAGAAAGTAAAGTTTAATTAGGGTAAATAAAACCTGAGAAAACTAAACTAAAAAAAAACTGATTAGAAAACCAAAACAATTCAGTCTAGTTCGGTATTACTTGTAATATAATTATAACTTCTAAAATTGATTAAACCAAACTAAACCTTTAAGAATAAATATAAAAGATATTACTTGTAATATAATTTCATAAGAATAAATATAAAAGATATTACTTATAATATAATTTCAAAAAACAATTAACCGAAAATGCTCACCCTAGGTTTCATGCGAACAAAAAGGTAGAATAACCCAAAGGTCAAATGCCATGACAGGTTACCACGAGCCCCCAAAAAATTGTCGGTCTGCAGCCAACACTTGCATGAAGTAAATAAACTAGATAGAGATGACAACAAATTTTCGAATCACTCATGCTCATAGTTCACATCAGAGCCATGTAGGGCTGAAAGATCATTCATACCTGCAGTTAAGCACTTGCAATTTCCAGCATTTTACAGCTCAAGAGATAAACTCACTGGTGCCTTGCCATGTCCATTAATGGAAGAAAAAACAGTAGTTTAGATCCCGAGGGATTTTTAAAAGATGCTTCAAGGCAATCGCAGGTTGCAATTTAAGTTTTAGGTTCCTAGAAATTTTATTAACTCGGATCACGATGATCTTCAAATCAGTGTTCTATCCTTAACCACTCCGAATGTTTACTCCAGGAGAAATGTCATAGAACTTCGCAACCACCATGATCTGAATCCTTACAGCATGAGCCAGGATGGTCAAGTTCCTGAAGAAAATGGTAAACACTAGTCAGATTACTACAGGCACTGAAGAATTTTTGCAGCGATATGAAAGCTTCACCATAACTATGAGTCACATGACCTCCGGTCCTCCACAATCAGAATCCACTAATAGTTTTAAGGGCAGACAAATTTCAAGTACTTGGGCACTCTCTCAATTGAGAGAGCGTTAGCTCTCCCGTAATTACAGCCTGTGCTTGCAACATGCAGGACATCACCTGGACTTCACTACCACATTGAATGATTTCAAATAATTTCCACCAATGCAGGATACTATAATATAACTTCCATATCCACAAGTGCTAAGGGTTTTAAGGAAGACTGACTACCACATAATTACTGTAAAGTTTTACAATGAGCACATGAAAGCATTATTTACCTACGCAAAATGTCAAACCAGATACTGACCTTCACTTAATTTGTTAAGATGAAAATGATAAATCACTTCAGCAGTCAGTTCATGTGACTGGAATAGTAGTCATTCCCGTTTGACGTTCTTAACAGCTGAAACTCTTGAAGGTAATTGCTACCATCAGTGCGTGAACTCAAGGTATGCACTTGAGGGTCATTTGACTGTTGCTCAGTCCTCCAGTACGATGAAGCAAGTGGTGAGCTTTGGGGTACAGCATGTATCACCGACTGAGGCATGCTGGTGTGATTTGCATGCATGGCCTGTTCAAATGAAATAGATTGTGGCTCACATGAACCCCATGAATCGGTTGACAGAAGAGAGAGAGCACGATGAAATTCTGGTGTTGCTTCCACTTTGGAAGGAACGAGAGAGTAGTCCAAACCTGTACAGTTCACATTCCTGTTAAATTTAAGCGTCGATTTTAAGAAGAGAATCACTCCAGACAAAAAAGAAAGGCCTAGCATAATAGTTCTTATCTCTATCCATGAAGATTTGCACTATTAACTGTCTTCATAAAGTGCAACGTTTCCAAAATCATATTTCATCCATATGACTTTAGAAACAGTCATAGTTAACCATCTACATATTCTTTAGATTCTTCTATAGTCATTAAGATCCTCTGACTCGCACCAATCAGCAAAAAACACAGAAAAATGTTCACTTTGCACTCAGCCACCGCATTGTACATCTCTAATTTCCAAAATTAAGCAGAGGCATGCTCAAATAAACTTGCAATTTTGTAAACCACCAGGAAATTTTAATTCTTCCTTTTTACAAGACCCCACAGGCTTTGTCACATTTACTTGCATTCATAATAGCCAAAATCAGTGGTATATCTGTCAAATATCAGATTTGGCAACCCATGGATTGCACTGCTGAATTATATATATCATGTGTATCTAACTATCATCCATGTATCTTCAAAACTTTCTGATATTTTCAGAAATATCACTGTACTTTGACTCTTGAATGAGGCTCCAACCACATGTGTCACATTAGGATTATTTTAAGCCACCAGAGCAACCAATAGTCTTTGCTTATGCTGCAATCCTGTACATCCTTGTTGCATGTACATGGATGTATGTAGCTTTGGATCTATGTAAGAGTGCAATAACACAAGAAATATAGCAGGAAAACAAAGAGCAAATGAGCCTCATGAGCAAGTGGACACAGACGGTGGACAAATCCTAAACTTCAGTGAATCAGAGACACCAAGTGTTGGGAAAGCTATTATATACAATTTAGCAGCATTGAGGTTAAAAGTAACAAATTGTATCAATTAATATAATCAAAAAATCATATTCATTTCAAATCAAATAGATTAGTGCAACCTGAATAACAGAATATGTTGTACAAAGTTTAATCAAGTTTATTACATGTTAATTGCACGTTAATTTTGTTATGCAAGGTTAACATTCACTTATTTATTTTACAGCAGTTACAATTAAGGCCCATCGTGCCTAGAATCCATCAGTTAAATATCTTACTTGCACATGTGTGTCAAAAAAAGAAGAAGCAAAAGTGAATCAATTAATTTATTCCAAAGTCCTTCAAGCAAAATTTTCATAATTTTACTACGAATTTTCCATCACTTTTTAAATGCTGATGTTGATAGGTTGACACTTGATTCAGAAGAAATTTCATAGAGGGACACATTTTTGTTTCATATCCAATGATTGAAGCATTAACAACCTTACTTTTAGTTCGAATCTGCAGTCACAAGCCAACAACTTATGGCTTATCGCATTGGTTAAGAGCACATTCCAGGTCCATGACAAATGCCAAAGATGTATTGATGACATTGAACTCTCACTGAATAAATTGAAAAATTAACAAATTTTTAAGGCGATGATTTAGGGTTACAGACAGTTGAAACTGGATGTTGTGAATTTCATGAAGAAAACAGTAAGTTTCCGAATTATCCACCATTTACAACACTATAAATGGACTCACCTGGTGAATCTCACAAAGACATGCTGTGATATTTATTCCTTTTCATGTCTTTTTCATATGAAACAAGCTCTTGTTGGATCTTTGGTTAAATGTTACATTATTTTTTGTTTTATTATTGGCTACCGGAGCACATAGTTACTTGTTAGACATATCAAGGAAACCTTGCTAAGAAATCCAAGTAAAAATTTTATATGGCACTAACCAAATCATCAATATTTAGAAACTCAATGCAATAATTGAGGCTTGTTTCTCAAAATGAAGACAAAACAGACCTTGGTTGAGAACCTCACCTGCAGTGCCCTTGGCCTTAGATGGTAAGAAGCCATTAGACTTATGATGGTGCTGAATAGCAATGCTATTTGTCAGATCAATGCCAGGCAAGTGGAGCCTCCTATCACTACCACCTATTTCTGCAGGCTTTGCTATATACTCTTTTGTTATTGTGAACTTGGAGGTCGATGTGCTTTCCCATGTCAAATTTGCATTGGGCCTGGAATGAACAAGTGGCGCCTTGTCCCAAACATGACTCATCTGTTGCCTCTCATCTGCATAGGTAAACAAAGATCATGTTAAGTTGCATGAATGGTTATCATGCAATACCAATTCACTTGAACTTAAGTATCCCGAGTTTAAACAATATTTAGTCCCACATGTAAAGGGGACAGATGAGATGTAGGGCTACCACATGTTTATTTTGTTAAATAAAGCTAACCAAGAATTCATTGAGGGAAAGCCTTTTGGGGGATTGATGAAGAAAAATTAAACAATCAATAGACACAATGGATTCTGTCACATACAGCATATCACAGGGTCACAAGATATAGTAATATCCATAACTCACACTGAAGGTTCCAATGATAAAAGCAGGTTAGACATGCTGGGAGAAATCTTTGAAACTATAATACCACACTATGCTTATTTGTTAGTGATTTCAAAACCAAATAAATTAGGACATTAACTTGCTAGTGTCAGGTTACAATCAGAAAGAAATCTTCTTCTTCTTCTCCTTTTGAATGCTCGATTAGAGGAAATTTCTATTTGGAAAAGATCGTTAAATTAATTTGAGACGTGAAGTTCATACAAAACTCACCAAAGGGGTCTCTTTCCTCAATTTGGTTTAGCCTCATTAAGGCAAAGGGAAATTTATAGCATAATCTATATGGCTTCATTTCAGAGTACATGGGAAGATTGAGAAACAACCAAAACAAAGATGAATGACAATAGCATATTCTATAAATCAGCTTCAAGAGAATAATCAAAGACTCAGTTCAATACCAATACCATATAATGATGAAGAAAGTCTTGAAGGATTCAAGTGGACAGATCCTGGCTGTTTGCGGCGTCTTGCATTGTGATCAGAAAGTCGCCTGCGGCAGCTTTTCTTCTTTTCATCAAACTCTGACAGACCATGGAACCTTTGACATTCAAAATGCAGACATTGTCACACCAATTACATCAGCTGGGAATTATCATTACTATAATTACTAATTGAGGAAAATAGGCATCATCAATATATCACCCTAGATAACAACAATTGGCACCAAAACGAGTAGAGGATGACCCATTCTCATGCACTATCATCTTCCAAAAAACAACCATTCATTTCATTAGATGCTTTACCTGCTACACTGCTGGCAAAACCTGCGCTCCAAACCAGCTACAATGACCTTTGGGCACTTTGAATGGCTTTCACAAACTCTATGTTTGCGATGGTAATCTTTAGCTGATGAGAGGTCAAGGTTACAGCCTTCTACTTGACAGCGTGGAGCACGCTGACTATGATTACTGGACTTCAATTTCTTTGCTGGAGTAAAAGAAGGTACAGGAATCGTAGAAATTGATGAAGACTGAGCATTGCTCCCAGCACAAGCATCTTCAAAGTATGTTCTTTTACCAAGCTTCAAACCAAGCAGCTGGTCACCTGAACCAACTGAAGCTTCAAGCGTGGGAGAAGTATCAGTTGCCTTAGCCTTCACAAGTTCTTCCTTATTGTAATCTGATGGATTTGTTTTAGAGGCCTCCAAAGTGAATTTGGGTGTTTTAACTTCCCCAGCTGATGAAGAATTGGTGGAAGCTGACTTCGAGCTCTTTGAGAAAGAAGCAAGTTCCAAGTCAGAGATAGATCCACGGCTTCTGCTTACACTCCCAGATGAATAGAAAAACCCAGAATCATTTCCTTTTTCTCCATCAGTTTCCAAATCTGTTAGGCTTAACTGCTTTGAATTTTCATTTGTTATTGCATTGAACATTATCAGGTTTTCCCAGTCCCACTGCAAGTGGGGTTTGCCATTCCACTCCATCAGTGAGACAGAACTCATAGAATCACTTCACAAAGAGTACTTCTTCATGTAATCCACAAGCGATAAGAAACCAGATCCTGCAATCATCATGATATCAACGTTTCTATAACTTAAGGAAAATAAAGAATCAAATTGCAAATTTAAACATGCAAAACTCAAAGGATACTAATATAGAACAGAATTGGAAAGAGGTTCTGCAAAAATTGATAATATAAAAAGCACATGACCCCGAAGAAGTGAAGAACACAGCTGACCTTTAAATCTTGATGTATCTAAGTGCTAGCCATCTATGTTTATGTAAATAGGAAAGCCAATCTTTATTCCCTTTACGAGAACAATATCCGATCTGCTTCTTCCCCAATATTGCAAAATAGTTCCTCTTGATGCCTACAAATGCACAGAATCTCAAGCTCAGAGAATTCGAACAAAGCACCAGATAGACTTTAACTAAACCAAGTAAAAGCAGTATCCACTAAAATAAAGGTCACTTTTTAACCCAGTATATTCTCTTGCAGAAATCAATCAATCTCCAAATCTACAAACACAAACATCCACCAATCAATTCACAGATCTCAAGCACAGCAACTTGAAACCTCTTAACCTCGAGATGCTGACACAAAAATCTCCCCTCCCTTCAAATCAAGGAAACTGAACACAAAAAACAATCCAATCCTCTACTTTTATCCATATTTACCTCTCCTAGACCCAACCATGAACTCTCAGAGTGTTAACTAACAAAGTTGTCTCTCTCAAAATCACATCTTATCCAAGCACACCTAATAATTGCTCCCTAAAATCCTGCAACACTTTGTGGTCAAATTCCTCTAGGAATTTACCACTCATCATAAAACCCCCTCTTTCACTCCCTCCCCCCTCTCTTTCTCTCTCTCTCTCTCTCTCTCTCTCTCTATATATATATATATATATATATATATATATATATCTCAATTGTCTCTTTATTTCTAACTTGTATTGAATGGACCTGGTTTCACCTTTTCGCCATCAACAAAAAGCAAGCAATAATTCACATTGAAGTTGTTTGGGCTAATCACAGTAAGTAGGCCCCTGAATAAGAACCATACCGACTCGTCACCTAACGTGTTTAAAAGAATCTTAACCCCCCACCCCAACACATCCCACTAATTCACTCAGAATAAAAACACAGAACAAAACAAACTAGACTTCGTACCTTGCAAAACAAAACAAAAAAAGAGTAAAGGTCCCCCCACTCTCAATCATTCCTATTTTTGGCAAGAAACGACACATCGTCTCGTAGCTTACTCTCCCAAGAACTGAACCAAAAAAAAAAAATGTACCACTACTGCTACAGCGGACATAAAAGAATGGTAGAAGCAAAAGAAAGGGCACTCTGTAAAATATATTAAAAAAAAAAAACTTTCTTTGAATGAAAAGTCCCCACTCTTAACTATTGAGAAAATGGGATTCCTCATTTTTAGAAATTCCACAGCTCTTTAGTCTACATGAAGCCACGAACTTTAAATTTCCATTTACATATACAAAGGGAAGACACGTGACATGAAGCTACGAAGAAGCTATCACCGTAAAAACCCTTTTGTCTCTCTTCTATTATTGTGATATCCCAAAGCATCACAGAGGAAATAATACTACAGATTTTCATTCTTTTTTTTTTTTCTCAATTTGAAACTTGAAAGAGTGGAAAAAATAAAAAAGAAAGGAAGAAAAACTACTAGTACTACTACTTACCCTTCAGGGGAGGGAGAAACAGAAGGGATCTCTGTCAAAAAGCTGCCTGAGAACTTTATTTTTAATGCTGTTTGTGATTAATAAGAGAAAATGAGGAGGTGAGGAGCAGAAAATGAGGAGCTTGCTTCCTTGCTTTCATTACACCACTTGACTTCTTGTTACTGTGTGAGGGAATAAATGCAGCAATTACTGAGTCTTTCCTTTGCCTTTTTTTTTTTTTTT
>Ga0325405_1004071_pt1 | contig 15002 bp, 9 predicted proteins | sample PopdelMetagenome_21_FD_205663 | JGI IMG/M metagenome (GOLD analysis project Ga0325405, IMG submission 205663) | Populus deltoides microbial communities from Bellville, Georgia, United States - Xylem-Control-R2 | ecosystem: Host-associated > Plants > Phyllosphere > Stem > Wood/Secondary xylem... | reverse complement strand
GGAGGCCTAGAGCCATGAATATGCAGCGTCTGCATAAACCAAGAGATTCTGTAAGCATGGAATAAAATCAAGAACATGTGCAGTAGTAAATACACAAAAGCAGGTGTATGGGATAGAGAGAGAGAGATATAGAAGAGAAGGATAACTTGTTGGAGCTGAGCCCAGTTGGGGTTGATTGGTAACTTTTGCTTCTTCTTGGGGTTTTTCTTCTTCTGCTCTTCGCTTCCCATCTTCTTCTTCTTCTTCTTCAGTTTCTGCACACAACACCACAAATAGGTTTTTCTACGACGAGGCTACACGGCATCTGTATGTGAGTAATGTCTGTCTCTTCGTACACGATGTCGTTTAGAACGACCAGATAGAATCGCTGGAAACCCTGTCGTTTGCATCAATGCCTGAAGATGAGGGCCATTCTTGCAAAAATGCAAAATTTCTCTTTGGGTTTTACCCAATTACCCTTTTCTTTTTTTTTAATTAAAGCCTCGTGCTTCTTTTTGTATTGATTGAATCACATTCTTTATTTTATTCTATAAAAGCTGAGGATGTTTTTGTGTTTAAAAAGTATATTTGAAAATTTTTAAATTTTTTTTATTTTAAATCAATTATTTTTTACAATCTAAAATTATTTTAATATATCAAAAATAAATTTTAAAAAATAAAAAATATTATTTAATTTTACATATTTTCAAATAAAAAATATTTTAAAAAATAATCTCTACTATAATCTCAAAAACCCTTTTTCATAACTTAAAATGTTTTATATGAAACTTTTTTATTATTATATTAAATTGAATTCTTGAAATCTTCTTTGTATAGTACCCACAATAACTCTTATTTTTTAATTTTTCTCTTTTGAGTGAAAACTAAATGATTAAAATAAAGTATATTAATTAAGAATAAATAATTAAACTAATATATTTTATGAATATTTAATTGAATAATTTAATAAATGAAAGAATTATTATAATAGAAATGTGCATGTAGACATTAGAATTAACCACCTTATAACTAAGGCACCTTTATACAATAAAAATAAAATAAAAGAGCGAATCAATCAATATAAATATAAAAAAGAAGAGTTTGAGGTTCTAATTTCTAAAAAAAAAAAAAAAACTAGAAGAATACAAGAACCAAATAATAGTAAAACCCAATTTCTCTTTTTTTTTTGTTTAGTTTTTATAAAATAGTATAAAAAATAATCATTAACAAATAATGATTAGTTGTGGATTTGTTTTTACAATAATAGAGGTTTGATAATTGAAGATTAGCATTAAAAAGAAGAGGAGTTATAAATAAAAAATGCAATTCGAGTACGTGAAAAGTTTTGGGTGGTATACCAATTATTATCCAATATATTAAGAAAAAAAAAATATCAAATAGCTTCAATCTAGCAACGTCTTCAAAACTAGAATATTCCTAAAGAATTAAAGAAAAATATATATAAAATACAAACACTTGAAAGATGGATGGATTATTTAACAAAAACTATTGAATAAACCTTACTTGCCAATCCTCAATAATAGATAAATTAAAAAATATATATAAATTATTTCATATCGTTTAAAATTGTTGTCAAATCTCTTCATTATCTAGGCTAATGCTCATAATTCCAATATTTAAATACCTAAATTATAACAATAAGATCAACTTGTATATCAATTCAAACCAAGAAATCTAGTTTCAAATGAAAATAGACTATAAAGCCATATAATCTTCAGTAAATTTTAAATTGATTTCATAAACAACAAAACCCAACTATAATTCAATATTTGTAACAAGAAATTAAAGAAATAAAAAAAAATTAAGACAAATTCAACACAATCATAATGAAACTTAACTAAAATTATTATTGCTAAAAATCATTTTCCTGATAAAGAAGATTTTATAATTCAAGAATTACTTGCAACACCCAAGACAATAAAATAACTCAAATTCTATATGAAAATTTCATATACACAATACAAAAAATAAAATTTTAAATAACATTGTTCTTGTAATTTTTAGAGCAAATCAAAATTGTATTCAAGAAGGATTAATGACAACTAAATGTTATGAAATGACCATAAGAATATTTTTATATTTTTAAGAATATTTTTATATTTGTTACAAATACTACTCTACAAATTATTTTAGAAACTTCTTTCTTAACTCAAATATATTTTTTTAAAGTACGCAGTTAAGGATTCAAAACAAGAATATTTGGTCAAGAAATAATTTTTAGACTTATATTATCTCTTATGCTAATATAAATAATTTTTTTTAAGGCAAGTCAATTTATAAAATCAATTTTTATAATTCAGAAGAAGAAATACCTACACTCATTAAATCAAGAAGTATATTAAAAAACAAATTGAAGAAGATATTAAACTTCCTCAAAATCAAGAAAAAGTCAAACAATTTCAAAAATTATTTGAAAATGAGATTTTTTTTTCAATTTACCAAATGCCTTTTGGAACAGAAAACATCATATGGTCCAGTTACCCTATAAAAAAAAACTCAATGAAATAAAAATCTCTATAAAAGCTAGACCTATTCATATGAATCAAGAATTACTCAAATATCGTAAAAAAAAAAATCAATGAACTACTTAACAAAAGTTTAATTAGGATAAGCAAGTCTTATTGGTCTTGTGCCGCTTTCTAAGCTCAAAACCAAGCTTAAATTGAACATGAAATTCCAAGTCATGTCATCAATTATAAACCACTCAATATAGTTTTTCAATAGATTAAACATCCTATTCCAAATAAAAAAAAGATCTCATTAAAAAACTTCATAGCGCTTAAATACTTTCAAATTTTGATATGAAATTTGGTTTCTAGAAAATTTGAATAAATAAAAGGGATCATTATAAAAACAACTTTAATTTTCCAATTTGGATATTACAAATGGAATGTAATGTTCTCCGGTCTCAAAAACATCCTTTTAGAATTTCAAAAGATCATGAATGATATTTTCAACCTTTATTCAAAATTCTTAACTGTCTATATAGATGATATCCTAGTGTTTTCAAAATCAATTAGCGAACATTTTAGTTATTTACAAAAAGAAATTAATATTATCAAACAAAATGAACTAGTTGTCTCACCTTAAAAAAAGAAATTATATCAAACAAAAATTAGATTATTAGGATATGATATTTATCAAGGATTAATAACTTCAATTAGCATAGCAATTGAGCTTGTTGCTAATTTTTCTAATGAAATTAAGGATAAAACTTAACTTCAAAGGTTTATTAGATGTCTCAATTATGTCTTAGATTTCTTCTCAAATCTTAGAATAATCTTTTAACTCCTCTATAAGAGGCTCAAGAAAAATCCTCATACTTAGAGTCCTTAAATAACCGAAATCATCATGTCTCTCAAAAGTCATATTAAAAGTTTTTATTGTCCAGATATTCCAGATCTTGAGGCTTTTTTTCATTGTAAAAATTGATGCCTCAGATATAGGTTATAGAGGGATCTTCAAACAGAAAGTTCAAGATTATAAACAGGTTATCTAGTACTATTTTAGTATATGGTTGAGTCTTCAAACAAAATATTCAACTATTAAAAAAAGAGATTTTATTAATTGTTTTATGTATATCTTCTTTTAAAGATGATCCATTTCTTAAAACAATTCTTTTAAGAATTGATTGTTAATCAATAAAATATGTCATTGAAAGGATGTTCAAAATATTATTTCATAACAATTTTTTACCATATAGCAATCTATACTTTTAAATTTTGATTTTGAAATAGAATTTATAAATGGTGAAACTAATTCTATTCTATATTTTCTATCTAGAGAATTTTTATAGGGTTCAAGATAAGCACAACAGTAAAAAAAAAAAACTAAATAGACATATGCCATTACTCTTTCAAGACAAGTTCACTCAACCACAAATCCTCTTAAATCAACCTATGTGAGGCCTCCCTTTATGAGACCAACTTTTACCTTAACTAACCAGTTTTCAATTATATCAAACTCCCCTGGTCCTACCTCTTCACCATCAAACTATTCTCAAGCTTCGCAAACCCCACATCTCTCATATATTTCATTTTCAATTCCAATTTTCCATAGAAAAAACGCAAAATACCAAGTAATTTTATGAATTCATCTTGATTGATACTAACTGAATTGAGATAACTCATAATCATAATACAAATAATTCTTTTATAATTGCATATTCAAAAATAAAGATTTTAAAGGTTTTAACCTATCAATACTAGAACTAAAGTGCTTATACCCAGAAAAGATCTTCTCAAAACTTTCAACCTTCTAGATTTAGTTATCTTGATTATCAATAAGCAAGGTTCAATAATCTTTACCTACAAAAATTTGATCGTTCTTGGTTTATTCATTTTGATAAAAAAAACTATCCAAAGAATCTTCCAATATAATTTTCAAAAAGATAATGGCAATACTTCTCTCCTACAAATTAAATTCTTCCTCAAAAGACTTTAGAAGCTTTGAAACTATTTGCTTTAAAGAAACTTTTAAAATATGTTTCTACCTCTTTACATTTTGTCTCTGTCTTTAGGGTCCCTTACACACACACACACACACACACACACATGATAATGTATGACGCGTATGAAGAAATTAACTACTGCCGATATCTCACGAGAGATATTAAGGTAAAATGATGGCCTTAATTCAATACAGACTAAGCCTACTCTCAAGCAGTTCAATCCTCGCTATAGTCTTTCCAAACTCAACATGCACCATCATTGTCAACCTCAGCTCAATATACCTTCTTAACTTTAAAAAGTAAAATTTAAGCTCATCTTACATCTTCCAGTTCTAAATCTCAATATAAAAGGAAACTGCAAGAAGCCTTGCTATAGATTTCAAGTTCATTTGATGAAGAAGAAGATCATATGCTAGCCAACGAAGATCCAAATTATGGTCCCGATATGATAGGATAATTGTATGACCTTTAGGCTCATCAATGCTCATTCGCATCAACAGTGACACTAGACAATTCAATAATTTAGATTCCTCTATGACATCACCCATAATGTCAACATCCACTTTGACAAACCGATAAAATCTTACAATAATTTTAAAAATCTTATCCTCAAATGACAACAACAATTTTTACGTGACAGACAAATGTTAATATCAACTTTCAAAACTTTCATATGCGGTGATTCCCTCTTCCACTTGACAAATAATGTCTCTTTCAACAAATATCATCCATTACAATTTCATAATTCAAGCATGTTTCAAGTCTGTATGCTCAATTACAAATATGTAATATTTTTTGTTTGTAAAGGAAAGTGGTTTTTAGAATTGATTTCAGTTTTAGTTTTAGAGAATAATCATCTTTGTAGTTCTTTTAAACCATCTTATAATATATTTTCCTTTCTAACAAAAGATTTATGTTTCTATATTTTTTATATGTAAACACTATTAAAAAATATAAAATTTTGATCACCTTTAATATATCATAATTAATAATTTTTTACTATCAAATCAAGATAAATTTCTCTTTCATAAGAGCCATAAAAAGGGAGAAAAAAATAAAATTATTATGATTTAATGCTAAAATTGTTTTTTAAGGCATATCAATACTTATAATAGTGCCTTGGATGGAAGCGCTTAACGTGCACCTGAAAATATTTAACTATCACTATGGAATGTGGATGGATTAAGAAGTGATGTTGTTTTATGTTCATCACGTATAGAATAAAATTTACAAACTAAAAAAGTTTGAGACTCAAATGGGTAAGAGGGGATATGTGAGGGGTTAATTTGAGGTTTAAATAACATGCTTTTCTTTATATCAAGAACAAATTCTTATGAGAATCCAAACTTGTAAAAAAGAATAGCAAGTTATAGATGGGAGTGCTCTTCTTTGTCGACGACAAATAATGGGCTGGAAGCATTTAGTCTTGGATCACATTAGACTTCTCTAAGAAAGAACATTTTTTTTTTAAGATCATGATCATGGATTAAGCATTTTTTATCACTTTCTTTAGCACATAAAGAAACTGTTATAGGTTCTTGTGAAGTGAGTAGAGGAGGGATTCTCAAAGCAATTGCATTTCACCAATAAAAACAGAAAAGAAGAAGAAGAAAAAAGCTAGGTTCTTGGCTGTCCAAAATCATGTTGTTCTATATATAATTGAATGCAATGGCAGTGAGAGAGCAACTCATCAAATTCAACAAAGCTACAACATTTCTTGTTTGTCTTGAAAAAGAAAGATATGAGTAGAGAAAAATTTAAAGGCAAACCTACTGGTCATCGCCATTTCTCTACGCCTAAAGAACTTAGTCAATACTCTCCCCTCTCCCTTCCTCTCTTATTTAAATGCATTTTATGTCATTTTTTCATGTTTTTGTTTATTTATTAATGTATTTTAGTGTAAATTTATTAACTTTAGAATCTAGTTTTAATTTTGATATCCTCAACCTTGCAGTTTCTATAGCATTACTTCTTTAGAAGCCCAATCTTAAAACTTTATGGAAATTGATAATAACCCTTGATGTCCTACCATTTCAGTTTGAATTTGGAGCTGTACTTTACAATTCTACAATTAGTTTAGCAGATATAAATGGAATGAAATAGCATTCAATTTGCTTTAAGGAATTTTATACATGGTCAAATATTCAGTTCACTTTAAAAAAAAAATCCAAACACAGCTTTGTTCTTTTTTCAAAGCATTAGCTTCCATGGATGGGATCATAAAGGATTTTGAAGAATATGGTCTTGACTTATTATTGATTGAACAGTCTTGATTTTTTGTAATACTTTCATCTCATGTGAACCCATTTTATGATCTTTTGCATTTATTTTTTAAATGATTGCACTTGCTGGTACCATCGTCACTCGCCCTTGCACTTTTAGTCAGGTATCACCCTCCGAGCTGTTGTACTCACCATATAGTACCCCATACTTCAGAGGTTTTTATGACTACGAATTGCATAATAGATTTAAGTTTTTCAATTTTAGATATTAGGTCTTAAAACATATTTCCTTGTGCTAGTCAGTAGTTTTATGGTTGTTTCATTGTTTTATCGAAATATGATCTGTGGTTTGTTTTGACATACTTGATGGACAAATTTCATGTAGCTCCATATTTATGAAAGCTGGATGAGATAGTAGAAAGTTATTATCTTCTCTATTTTATGAGTTTGGATTTTTTGACAATTATATTTGATACCATTAATATCCCAATCTCTCATTTTTTCTCCATTCTAGCTAGTATAGTGAACATGAAAGTGCGAGCATGTTTTTTCTCTCATTTTTTTTCTTTTGTATTTTATATATCTATATGATCCTATTTCAGATTGTTTATTGGAAAACAAGTCAATGAACTAAGAATTTTTTGTACTCAATTGTTTATAGTGGTTCTCTCCTCTCTCTCTCTCTCTCTCTCTCTCTCTCTCTCTCTCTTTATATATATATATATATATATATATATATATATATATATATATATATATATATATAATATGAGCATGCTGGATTATACATATTGGAAGTTGTAAATGTGCTTTAGTACATGATATAGAAGTCTGTTTGAACATTTCAGGAAAAAGCAGCAGAGAATATAGAAGAAGAGTCTGAAGAGGAGTTGGAGGAACCATTTGAGGTCAGTGACCTTGGGTGTCACAATTATGCTTTTGGGTTTCTTTCTTTAATTTTTGGCCTGAAATTGGCTCCCCATTTTGGCAGAAGCAGAAAAGGTACCCTAGGACTCATTGAAATCAACAACCCTAATTTAGTAAAACCAAAGAATTTGAAGGCTAAAGATGCTGATGTAAGTTGTCACACTTTTAAATTGAACACCATTTCAATTTTTTTAAAAAAGTTTAATTGTTTAAGAATAAAAATTTTCATTATCCAGATTCGGAAAATAACCGAACTCTCAAGGCGTGAGAGGTTACCTACTTTCTTGCTTCAATCCATTTTAAGCAATAATTTGCTTATGCATGTGATCATTGGATGAGTGTGGAAAGTAATTCTCTGCATACTGATTCGATTATTTTAATTTTTTTGACTTAATTTGTTTTTACCTTAGCGATATGGCTCATGACCATATTCTATTAAAAGTGCTAGGATTTATTTGAATTTTTGAGTTTCCATGTTTACCTTGCTACCCCTTACATTTTTTAGTATTATAGTTTTGCAACTTAAAAGTTAATCCAATGTGAAGACTTTCACCAATTATTAGAGATTTTGGGATCTGATGGAGCACAACAAGCATATTTTTTATTTACCCAATGAGTATTATTATTTTTTTCTCTCTCTTCCAATTCATTTAGGATGCCTCCATCAATATTCAATGTGATGAAGGTGAAGAAAGGACCAAGGAGTTTCCTTTTCTTGTGATAACTGATAAAGGCTTTCTATTAGATGACACTCACTATGTAAATACCTATAGGTGGTTTGATTCTAGATTTCAATTTCTCATAGGGGATGCAATGATACATCTAAGAAATTATTCCATCAAACATACTGTCAAGAATAGCGGTATAGACTAAATGTCTTAGTCCATTCCCAAATTGTTGATCCTATTACAGCACTTGCCTCTTATCTCCATTATAGTACTTGGATTAGTAGACCCCTTGATAAGTATGATTTTCCTTCTCCTTTAGCCTTGACCACCACCCTTATTTTCTACGCCTATTCCATCTTTTTATAACTAGGTAATGGAGCATTAGTGTTTGCGAAAAGCTATTGAAATGAAACTTCTAGCACTTACGAAAAACCAAACCTGAAATATTTTTTAATATTCTCCAACTGTGAAACCTTTAGGTTTGATGTTCTCTATGAAGCTTTATTTGGATGGGTTCATTGACTGATACAACGCTAGCTTGGTGGTTCTTGGTAACAAGTAAAAGCATGACCTATACTATGATGAAACTTTTTGCACCGGTCACCAAAATATCCATCGTGTGAACTATACTTGCTTTTGCTTCATCTTAGTCATGGTTTTTTCATAAGATAGATCTTAATAGGGCATTCTTACATAATGATTTTAAGGAGAAAGTTTACATGGAACTTCCCTCTTGTATGCCTACTTCCTTACCTATTATGTTTGTAAACTAAAACGCTCTTTGTAGGGTTTGAAGTAGGCACCACGAGTTTGATTTGGAAAGTCTCTATCCACTGTCTTTGGTTTTTCCTTCACTTAGAGTTAGTATAACTCTTCCCTTTTTCTATAGACATCTAAGGGTATAGTTATTCTCTGTGTTTATGTGAACGACATTGTTGTCACTAGTTCTAATATGAAAGGCATTTCTGCAATTCAGAACTTATTGCATTATACTTTTCATATGAAAGATCTTGTCTGCTTACCTATTTTATAAGGTTAGAAATACATCATTGGCTAGAGGGTATTTTCTTGAATCAATACACGTATATTTAGGATTTGGTTCGGTTAGCTAGACTTATAAATACTACTTCTATTAACACCCTTATGGAACTTAGTGTAAAGTCTCATTGTGATGAAATAGAGTTTTTTTAGAATCCTATTTTCTATAGGAAGATGGTTGGGAGTCTTATCTATCTAACCAACACTTGACTAGATATTTTTTATGTCGTACATATTATTAACATGTTCATGCAAGTTCCTCGACATCTATATTTGTCTATTGTCCATCTTATTATTTGATATCTCATTGGCACACCCAGTTATGACTTATTTTTTCCTATTGGTTCTTCACTATAGCTCCATACTTACAATGATATTAATTGGGTCGGTTGCTTAGATACTTCTACTATCGGTTGATGTATGTTTCTTGGTAATGCGCTTATCTCTTAGAAATGTTAAAAAAAAACATGACTTTGTCTCCAAGTCATCTACTGAGATTGAGTATCGTGCCATATTTGTTGCCTGCTTCAAGATCATTTGGCTTCGTGATCTTTTCACATAGCTTGGTTTTTCTCAGGTTCAACCTACACCATTGCATATTGATCACACTAGTGCCATCCAAATTGGTGTCAATTCTGTCTACCATGAATGCACGAAGCACATAGAGGTTGACTATCATTCCATACAGGAGGTCTTTAACCATCAGGTTATTACCCTCCCACATAGCACTACTACTCTCCAAAACGCGGATATGTTCACCAAATCCATGACTCATCAGCATCATCTTTTTCTTGTTAACAAATTAATGCTCATAGAATTACCAACATTCATTTGAGGGGTGATGTCAAAAGAATTAACTATATATTTAAATACATATTTGACAATTACCTTTTATATTTGTAAATATCTTATTCTTGTCTTTGTTAGGATACTGGCTGTAGGCTAGTTGTTAGGAAAATATGTATATGGTAGGTTAGTTATTTTATAGGAGCTAAAGTTTAGCTTGAATTGTATTCATGATAAGTAACAATTTTATAAGGAGGAAACACAACTTTTCCTGCTCAAAGTTTTCTAAGTTTGTCAGTTTGGTCACGTTTATGCTTGTTATTTATCAAAGCTTAAGAATTGTATGGTTATATAACAAGAGAACAAGTAAGGCCAACAGTAACTGACCCATCATTTAATTGAAGATATTAAAAAAACTCCATAATTAGGTATTGGCTCATTAAATACATGAAGCCTTATATTACTCGTGATTATTTGCTCCTTAATTCTGCATCAAAGATTTAGAGTACTATTAATCTGATATATTCTTAGCTTGGTAATGATGCACAAGTTTTTGAGCTGTGTAAGAAGGTACATGAAACCAAACATGGTGAGATGATTGTAGCTCAATATTTTACAGTACTCAACAGTTTATGGCAAGAGTTGGATTTTTATCAAGATTTTTAAGTTGATTGTCTAAATGATACAACTAAATTTCAGAAGTTGATGGATAAATAATGAGTCTATGACTTCCTTACTAGACTTAATATGAAGTATAATCAAATTAAGGTTCAGGTTCTTGGTAAATATTTTTTTCCTTCATTAAAGCAAACCTACTTACATGTTCTAAATGAATACAATAGAAGGAATGTGATGTTACAATTCATAATTCCACAAAGATCAACCATGGTTGTCCATTCTTCTGAATAGGATAAAAGAAGACAAACTTAGTTTAGTGATCAAGGAGTTTCAGACAAAGAGCGACTGAAATGTGGTTATTGTAGGTGCACTAAACACACTACAGAAACCTGTTGGAAACTTTATGGGCATCCTACTAGGGGATATGAAGGAAAAATAGTTGGACCTACAGATCACAAGCTCACATATTTGAGGTGACTGAAATTGCAGTTTCAGGTGGAGACCCAAGTTCTTTTACTCTTTCTAAAGAGGAGTTGTGAACCCTTAGACATTTGATGGCCAAGTTTAAACCTCCCTGTAATTACTCATCCAATTTTGCTCATACAAGTATAAATATCACACCTCTGAATATTTCTACCATAACTGATTCTAATCCATAAGTTATAGATTCAGGAACAAATGATCATATAATTAGATCTTTCATGTTTTTTTAATTTTTCTTCTTAGATAAAGATAAAGTTTGTATAGATGGTTCTTCATGTTCTATGCCTGAGAAATGTTTATTTTAATGCACTTCTGTCTTACCCTTGTCTTCAATTCTTCATGTTCCTTATTTTTCTAATAATTTATTGTCTATTAGTAAAAAAACAAAAGATTTTAATTGTAAAGTCTCAATTTTTTAAAAAAAATTATTGAGTGTTTAAGAACTTGAAGACGAGGAAGGTGATTGACTATGGTAGAGTGGAAAATGACTTATATTTATGAAATATGGATTTTGTTAATCTGGTTGGGGCAAGTATAGCTAAACATGCTCTGAAACTTGATTCTTTGATGACTGTTCAATGATGGATATATCAATGGCATAATTGTATAGGACATCCTTCTTTTGTATCCTTAAATAGAATCTTTTCAACTATATTCAAATACTGAAATGTGAAGAATTTATTATGTGATGCATGAAAATTTGTAAAGCACACATGTGCTATTTATTCACCTATTAATAAGAGAGGTATTACGCTTTTTATAACTATTCATTATGATGTTTGGGGACATAATCAAATTATTTTCTTGTCTAGGTTTTTTATGATTTGTCACCTTAATTGATTGTTATAGTTACACCACTTGGGTTTACTTGATGTATAATAAAAGTGAAGTGTACTCATGTTTCCATAAATTTCATAAAATGGTATGCATATAATTCAAAACTAAAGTACAAGTTTTAAGAAGTGATAATGGTACAAAATATATGGATGGAACCTTTCAGAGTTGTCTTGCTTATCATGGTATTATTCACCAAAGAAGTTATATAGATACACTAAATCGGAATGATGTAGCTGAACAAAAGAATTGATATCTTTTAGAAGTTGCAAGATCTTTCATATTCATAATAAATGTTCTAAAATCCTAATTGGGGTAATGCAATTCTTACTACAATATACCTTATCAATCAAATGCCTTTAATAGTTTTGGATTTTAAACCTTATGTAGAACTTCTATAGGGAGTTAATTTGTTATTTTATAATTCATTCCAAAGTGTTTGGTTGTATATGTTTTGTTCGAGATCATTAACAAACAGTTGGAAAATTAGATCATAGAGCTTTAAGATATGTATTTATCAAGTACTCTATCACTAAAAAAGATTATAAATGTTATCATCCTCTTAACAGAAAAACATTTGTTAGTAAAAATGTGACATTTTATGAGAGTGAGACCTATTTCACTTGGTCAAATCTTAGGAAAGAGTGATATATGTGACATGAAGAAAGATTTTTCTGTGTCATTATCTTCTTTATGGACTTTTAAAGAAGATATGACTTTGTCATTATCTCATTTATTGATGTCTAAACTTGATTCAAAAGATGAAATTGAAGGGGAGAAAGAAAAAGATAATTCTATAGAAGAGGAAAAAGAGGTGGGGACTAGTAGTAAGGAATGAGAAGAAAGATATAGTATCTCAAAAGATGGGGAGAAGAAGATCTTGAATTACTCTCGGAGGAAGCCAATAAATAAAGCTATTTTGCATTCTCTACCATGCTAGTAATCAACCTTCGACTCAATGTCACAATCTTCTTCTTCTGGTATGTCTATTATCCATGTTCCCGAGTCTCTTGTTCATAGTTTTGATGTTAATGATCTTCCTATAGATCCTAGGAAAGGAGTTCAAAATTATACTAAGTATCTTATATCTAATTTTATTTTATATGACTCATCTCCTTCATATAGAGCCTTTGTATCTTCTTTGTTTTCTACATCCACATGATTGAAAGGAAGCATTAGGTGACCCAAATTGAAAAACAACCATGGTGGAGGAAATTAATACGTTGGCAAAAAATAACACATGAAAGCTTATCACTTTTCTTATTGGGAAGAAAACAATAGGATGTAAATGGGTATTTGTTGTTAAATAAAAACCTAATAGAGCTATTGAGAGGTTCAAAATGAGACTATTGGCAAAAGGCTTCACTCAAACCTTTGGCATTGATTATCAAGAGACAGTTGCTCTAGTAGCAAAAACAAACTTTATACGGGTTCTTTTATTTTGTGCTATAAATTTGGGATGTGATTTACAACAATTAGATGTAAAGAATACCTTTTTGCATGGAGACTTGGAAGAAAAAGTTTACATTGAGATATCCCCTGGTTATGCTTGCAAAAAAAAAAGCAAAAAAAAAAAAGTTTGTAAACTAAAAAAAGCCTTGATAGGCTGAAACAATCTCCACAAACATGGTATGATAAATTTAGTAAAGTTGTTGTTAGTTTTAGGTACAAACAAAGTAATGCATATCACATTTTATTTACCAAACATTACAATGGTAATACCACAACTCTCATTGTATATGTTAATGATATTGTGGTGACAGAAAATGATAATGAAGAAATCACCATGTTGAATGATTATCTTGTTTAGAGGTTTGAGATCAAAGATTTGGGAAAATTACGATATTTCTTGGGAATTAAAGTTTCTCAATCAAATAAGGACATTTTTATTTCCTAAGAAAGTATATCCATGATTTACTGGTAGAGATTGAAATATTAGATGCAGACCTATTGATTCTCCTATAAAAACCAACCATCGCCATAAAGGTTATGTAGGCGAGCTAGTGGACAAAGAAAGATATCAATAATTAGTTGGGAGGTTGATCTATCTATCTCACACTCGTCCAGACATAGCCTATTCAGTCAATGAGGTTAGTCAATTTATGCATGATCCTCACTTATCACATCTAGAGGTTGTTTATCACATTCTTAGATATTTGAAGTCAACTCCTAGAAAGGGACTCCTATTTTATAATAATGATCATTTGATGATGAGAGTCTTTACTGACGCTGACCGGGCTAGATCTCTATATGAGACGCAAAAAACAAACAATGGTGGCAAGGTTTAGCGTAAAGGCTGAATATAGGTCCATGACACATGGATATTGTGAACTGTTATGGCTTAAAAATCTGATGGAGGAATTGAGAATAGCAAGTGATAATCCTATTCCTTTGTTTTGTGATAACAAATTTGCAATTAATTTATTGCTCGTAATTCAGTTCAACATAATAGAACAAAGCAAATTGAAATTGATATGCGCTTTATCAAGGAGAAAATAAATGATGGGATAATTTATATACTTTTTGTAAACTCTAAAAATCAATTAACTGAAACATCTTAGTAGTAGGATGTTTCACTCAATTTCCTGTAAGATGGACATTAAAGACATTTATACACAATTTTGAAAGGGTGTATTGTTAAGGTATTTATGTATACAATATGACACATGACACTTCTATCTCTTTTCTTTTCTTTTGCTTTTTCTTTATCTTTTCTGCTCCTTGCTCTCATTCTCCTTTTTTTTTCCTGCTTCCACTTATCTAATTATCTAAAAAAACCAACGATTATCTAATTATTTTTTCTTTATAAACGATAAATATTTCTTAACTTGGAAAATAATGTTTGGAAAAAAGATCCCTTCATGAATTTTAGGTTTTTTGTTCACAATTCCTTCTTGGTATATGTTAAGTCGTGTGGCTTGCCTAAAACTTGTGCTTGCTAAGAAGTGGTCGTAGCTTATTTTCCTAAACGTAAAA
>Ga0325405_1004070_pt1 | contig 15006 bp, 16 predicted proteins | sample PopdelMetagenome_21_FD_205663 | JGI IMG/M metagenome (GOLD analysis project Ga0325405, IMG submission 205663) | Populus deltoides microbial communities from Bellville, Georgia, United States - Xylem-Control-R2 | ecosystem: Host-associated > Plants > Phyllosphere > Stem > Wood/Secondary xylem... | reverse complement strand
AGCGGCAATAAACTCTGCAATAATCAATAGCAGTAAGTTAGTTGTTTCAACGAAAGTCACAGCTCAAACAGTTCTTTCTTAAATCCTAAGTAATTTTTGGCTAATCCTGCAATGAATATGATCACAATCACATGGTTAGTTACAATCCACTTTCAAGTGAAATCTCACGGAAATCCCACAGGTTAGTTAGTGGCCTCCATAGTTGTTAGATTCAATTTAAGAATTGACCTGGGAAAAGACCTCGGTAACAGTTAATTTACAGACCATCAGATTAACTTTATCATCAAAAAGTTTATCAACATATCAATATTATATTCAAGTTAATAAAAAACACGAATGGAATTAAATCTCAAATTTCTCAAATCAAGACAGCAAACTTCACAACTAGGCTCCCCAGCCCTCACCCTTCCTGCCCTGAAGAGGCAGACTAATCTTATACCCCACCATATCTACCGATGCGTCTCCATTAAATCCACCTTTCAAATCATGGCCCCACCAATCACTGCAAAATCTTATCCCTCCATGTAACCTACTAGTGCAACTGGAATAAACCCTAGGTGCCGTTGGATATGCTTGCCACACACTCCTCCCTAATCGGATACCACCCCGTATATCCTCTCTTCTCCTCTTAACAGTTAACTCTTTTTCTTCGAGTAATTCATCCCATTTTCCAAATATTAAAAAAAGTAACGACTCCCAATGAATTAATTACACTTCCACCGAATATTCCCAGCCAAATTCCTTTCCCAAAATTAATTTATCTTATCTTCTTAAAAAAATCATTAAGTTTTTCTTTTCCCTTTTCTCTTTATAAAGCTTCTCACATCACATGTTTCTTGTTCTCCATGTTCCCTGTCTTGTAAGCTTTAATTTATGCTTAGCCACTCAAACCCTCAATTCTTCTCCTTATACACAACTACATCAACTGCGTTCAAAAAAATAAAAACACAACTTTGAAAACAAAAGGATAAAACTGGAAAAAAGAATGTCAGGTTTTGTGAGATCTAAGCGAGTTACCGATCCTCTTGACGATAAAGCTAAGGCTCGACTCGTCGGTAGGCAACTCAGTTATGTCAGTAGCGGTAGCGAACACTCTGCAGACGACGACGACGACTTACCTTGTTTGTCCGAGCTCGTTCACGGCTTTCTTGAGAATGACGACTCAGATTTAACTCACGACTCAGTTAATGGTTACGAGTCGGATTCAGATCGAGTTGACTCAGTCTCCGATTGTAAGGATTTCGTGGAAGGTATCCTGAGATCAGGTAGTAGGGATTCATACAGGAATTTATTATCCGCTCATGTTTCGAAAGCGATGGAAGCTTTTTCTTGCTTGATTAATCAAAGACCGGTTTTGAGGCGCAAAGTGATGTCGTTCTTGAGAGAGTTAGGACACAATGCAGCGATCTGTAAGACTAAATGGGAATCTTCTGGTGGCGGTGGTTTAACCGCCGGTGGATACGAGTTCATCGACGTGGTGCAATCAAAATCCTCCACATTGCAAAACCGTTACGTGGTGGATCTCGATTTCGCTTCTCAATTTGAGATTGCGAGACCTACGAGTCAGTTCTTGAAGCTTCTGAACTCTCTTCCTCGTGTTTTTGTAGGCAGAAGTGAGGATTTGAAGACGATCGTGAAGAGCATCAGTGACGCATCTAAGAGATCGTTGAAGAGTAGAGAGCTCTCTCTACCTCCTTGGAGAAAAAACCGTTACATGCAAAACAAATGGTTCGGTCCGTACCGCCGGACTGTCAATCCCTCACCGGCGACACCGCCGTCGGTCGACGTTGTGAAATGTAGATGTGTAGGTTTCGACGACGCCGTTAACGGCCGTTTGTTTGTTCGTACGAGATGATCATGGCTGCAGAAGATTTCTAGAAAGAGAATAATGGTTAATAATAATTAATCTTTTAATTTATTTTTATGCAAAGGATAAAAATTTAAAATAGGTGACTGGGAATGGTGTAACGCGGCAAATGAGCGCTCTTTTAACGGCGCTTTTTTTTTTTTTTCCTTATCACGTGCAAACAAGGACGTTTATCTGGTCACTTGAGAGCTTGAAATAGAATAATCTTGGCCGTTGGAATATCACGAGGGTCACAATATCAAACGGTGTGCTAGCTATATCTTGATAAAGTATGAATGACGATGACGTGGCAGAGTGATGTGATGTGAGTCATGATGGTGACGACAGCTTTAGTGGCTACTGATAGGATTGTACAGGTGGCGTGTTGGTAGGGAAAGTTGATTGATTAGGGAGGGCAACAGACAGGAGTGTAAAAAGAGAGTACGTGTTTGGATAAGGTTTTCTTAACGTGATGACTACAAGTTTAAGGAGACAAGATTGATAAGAGCTTGAGGCAGAGAATCAGCCAGTAGGATGTTTATTACTGTATACATATAATCAAATAAATTAAAAACTATATATAAAAATAAATAAATAAAATTTATATAATTTAAAAATCTAAGCTCAAGTAAAATTTTTTTGTGTATACTTATAATATAAATAAATTGAAAACTATATATATATATATATAAATTATTAACGATATCTAAAAATAAAATTTAAAAAATCAAAAAACAAATATAAATCAAGATATTTAATTTCGAAAGATGAGGCATTCATCTAATTGTATTTGTTAAATTTGTTTATTAAAATAATTTTTTATTTAAACAAATGATAATAGAAATGGAGACACAAATTTAATTTATCAAATAAAATAAAATGAAAAACAGTTATGCAAAACTATACATATTAGAAATATTATATGAAAATAAAATTTTTTTATTTAAAAAAAATCCATACAAAAGATAAAAAAAAATATAGATGAATAAAAAAAATTCTTCAAATTTAAATGCATAATTAAAAAATATAATTGTTATTTAAAAGAAATTCTTTAAATAAAATAAAAATATAAGGGATATTAATTTAAAAAAATACAAAACTTTTTTTTAAAAAATAAATATTACGTATTGTCGGAACTAGCAAGCAAAACACTTAGCACATTTTACAAGGGAAGTCCATTTCTTCACCTCAATTCAGCTGTACCCTCCTACTTTTTTCACTTTCTTCTGCCCCATCAATTTCCTTACTTTAGCTCTTTCTTGCCAGTTCCTAACCGAAGAGCACACATATAAGATGGCAAGACATATGAAGCTGGATTTTGTGGCTGGAGAGAAATGAGATTGTCTGCTGCAAGTTTCCCCAGCTCTGGATTACGGTGAACACGGGAAGCAGCCAAGAGAGTTGCCACACGTTTGCAGTTGCTGGAAATGGCTTCCCATTTATGATTTTCCATGGCTTTCCCAAGCATTCCAGCCCGGCGATGTAGATCAACCATGCAAGAATAATGCTCCATTCTAGGCTCAATATGGTGATCTTTCACCATTATATTTAAGTATCTTTGACCTTCATCCACTAGTCCAGTATGCGTGCTGGCAGAAATGACGCCGATGGATGTTACACCATCAATCTTCAAGTTATGCTTCTGCATATCCTCAAATATTTCAAGAGCTTTCCTCCCATAGCCATGCTGTGCATATCCAGAGAAAGTGGAATTCCATGACACTAAATCTCTCTCCCTTTGCCTCTTGAAAACTTTATATGCACTTTTAATGTCCCCTCTCTTTGAATGCATGGTAAGAAGAACACTACTAACAAATAGAGCATTATTGAATCTTGATTTAATTGACCAGGCATGAAGCTGTTTCCCTTGTTCTCCCCCTGCAGGAGCTGCACATGCATTAATGATAACAGAGAAGGTATACTCATTCGGTTTAATTCCCCTCCTTTTCCATTTGTACAAATATCCTAATGGCACCGTCAGTGTCTCCTATTTGAGCATATCCAGAAATCAATGCCGACCATGCCACATCCTTCTCGTCTATGCTTTGAAAAACCTTTGAAGCTTCATCAACATTCTCTCGTTTGACATAAGCATTTAAGAGTCATTCCCAACAGATGGAGGGTATATTTGTAACATGGTTGTGTCTGTATTTTTAAAAAATTAAAATTTTTTTATTAAAATTTAATATGATTTATATATTTTGCATCGTTTTAATGTACTGATATTAAAAATAATTTTTAAAAAATAAAAAATATTATTTATATATATTTTAATACAAAAAATTATTTAAAAAAGACACGCAATTGCTCAACCACTGCAAAACAATCTTAGCTTAATTGCTTTTGATGGCTTGTGAGTATATCTCAAAAGGAGAAACTCCAGGTTGAGACTTAAGTATAGTAGAATAGGTAAAATCATTTGGTCTAACACCTACCCTACTCACTTGGCAAAACAGATTACGGGCTTGTTCTGCCATACCACTCTGCAAGTACCCACTAATCATGGCTGACCATGACACCACATTTCGAACTTCATCATCCATCAGAGCGAGTATCTTGGAAACATTATCCATTTCCCCACACTTATTGTATGCTAGCATCAGTGTTGTCCTCGTATTCTTATCATATTCAAACGCACTCTTTAAAACCTGACAATGAAGCTGCCTGGAAAAGCTTAATTAATTCCTTAATTGTACAACACAGCTAGATAACAGGGGCAAAAACCATCTTGGTGAGCTTTCACCAGCAAGTCGCATATGATAAAACAAATCCAAAGTTTCTAAATAAAGCCCATTTGTTACCATACCGGCGACCATACTGTTCCAACTAACAGCATTCCTATCATTCAAACCATCAAAAACACCTCTACCATCTCCAATCTTCCCTGACTTGAAGTACATATTAATCAAAGAATTGCAAGCAAACGTAGCTGCCCCGAATCCATTTTTTATCACCATTTTATGAACTTGAATTCCCTTCTCAACCATTCCTTCATCTGTCAAAGCTCCAATAACAGCAGAAAATGTAAAGGGATTTGGCTTAATCCCCTCCACTTACATTCTAAGAAACAATTCCATCGTCTCCACATTCAATCCATTTTGCGCATATCCTGTGAGCAGTGAGGTCCACGAAACTACATTCCTCTCCCTCATTTCATCAAAAGCTCTCCTCCCTTCTTCAACACTCTCATTCTTTAAATACATATCCAAAAGTGCAGTGCCAACACAAACATTCTCCGAAAAAACCAGACTTTAAACTATAATTATGCACTCGAACACCAAAGTTTCGACCAAACAATAAAGAACAAGCTTTTAAAACACAAGAAACAGTTGACCCATCAATGAAAAAACCCGAACGATGAATTATCAAAAAGAGATTGACGACCTCTTTGTTTCTGTTCTCCCGAGAGCATTCAAAAAGCAAGTGATTGTAGTACACAAGGCCTTGTTGCGGATCTTTACCCGAACACGTGGTGTGCTACTTTTGAGCCTAATTGGTGTTTCAAGGCAACATTGTCGGGTTGTAAGAGAGGTTGATGATTGTGGAGTTGTAGATGGGAGTTGGCTTTGAGAATTTAAAGTCTCCTTTGTCTGATGTTTGGTAAGGGTTTTGAAATTCATGTCTTCCTGTCTTTGAAATCTGTAACATATCTAGTTTCGAGCTTCAAAAATAATTTCGAGCATATTCTGCCAAGTTTAATTTTGCAAACTACAAATGCACCCTCTACCTGTTAAGTAGTATTCAATTAGGTTCCTACTCTACTAACTGATCAATTTTAAAGATATAGAAACTCAAATAGAAATTTTGACATCATGGATACTCTTAAACCCTGTTTGGTATTGTATTTTAAATGAAAGTTAGGTAAAATTTGAATAAAATAAAATAAAATTTTTTGAATTATTTTAATATGCTAATATAAAAATAATTTTTAAAATTTTTTTTGATGCATTTCTAAGTAAAAAATACTTTAAAAAATAATCGTTACAATACTCTCAAACACCCACTTAATATCAAAGTCTTAAACTCGGCTTGGTTTAAGGCTCTAATAAAAAATTTAGCAGGTTAACTCGAGTTAATTTAAAACGATGTGGTTTCAATATTTTCTAAAGAAAAAAATTAAAATAATATCATTTTATTTATATATATAAAAAAACAAATTAAATTTTGACCATGTCTACCCGTTCAAATACCTATCCAATTTAATTTAAAACCTAATTTGAGCAAGAAATCTGGTTGACGGACCACCAAATAGAACCGTTAAAACAGATTGAATATAATAACATTGGTTAATATATAATTGCCTTGATACTAAAACTTCAAATAAGTTTACTTATCACAACCAAATAAAAAGAAAGATTACAAAACATAAAAACTATAAGATATAAATAAATTTTCAGGAGAAGATTCTTTTAGAAGGAAAATAATGTTATATTCATGTCTTTTTGAAAACTTTTGTAATTAGGCTTGCAATTTGAGTAAATTCAATAAAACAACATTTTATTTGAAGATTTTGGAAAATCTAAAAATTATTTTTTTGATAAATAAAATTCACAAGGTAATGTCGAAGTTTTAGATTCTAGTTGGAGTTAAAATATAGCTTGAGAAACCTATAGCTTTCATGGGAATTAAGATACAAATAACATAGGAATGTGTATTTTACAAATGGGTTGAAAAAAAATTCAAATACAAGAATCAAATTGAGATAATTGTAAATATATAGAGGCTAAAATATATTAGTTTTTGTCTGGTAGTTAAAAATTAGGACTTTATCATGGTACAACAAGAAAAAGCTTTGCAACAGTTTGAACTCCTGCCACTGCCTGAAAAAAAGAATCACGCTGAACCCAACTTGCCGTTTATAAGACAAAGCTCCATTCTTTCATCCTGTCCTTTTCGAATCTAAACCCTATTTTTTTCTTTTCTCTACTTTGAAATCTTTTCAGCTTTTCTTTCAATTTTGTACTCCTCGAGGCCTCAACAGTCGTCTCTCTCCTCCTCTCTCTCTCACAAGAAAAGACACATCCTCTCTCTCTCTCTCTCTCTCTCCATCTTCGTGTCTCACACCCACACACTCACGCAATCTTTTGTGCTCTTAGATTTTGACCGTTGCCAGAGAAGAAAAGATCTCTTCTTGATATTTTTTTGTCTGTATAGGTCATTTCTTGATGAAACAACCACAATTAGCTTAATAAAGACTTATTAGGTTTTTTTTAAAGATACCCTTTTGTTTGTTGGTTTATAGTGAAGTGGGAGTTCAATTGTGAACTGGGTTTTGGTTCTTTAGTGTAATTGAATGTTTTAGTGTTGAAAAAAGTTATGAACTTTTGATAACCTTTTGGTGGGTTTTGAAGAAACAGATTGAAAAGATTGCTTCTTGGGTTAGATAGACACTAAAATAAGATGATTGCGGAGAAACCCAGTTGGGTCAGGCATGAAGGAATGCAAATTTTCTCCATTGATATTCAACCTGGTGGCCACAGGTTTGCTACCGGCGGAGGTGATCACAAGGTATGTTCTTTCTCATCTTTAATACTCTGTTTGGTTTCCAAGAGTAAATAATAGAAAATTAAATTCTTCTGATTCGTCATTATTGAGGGTTTCTTAGCAGAGAAATCCCTGGTTAGTTGTGCACAATTACACAAATTAACTTAGCATGAACTCATAATGATTTGTTCATGCAGTTTAAGGTAATGCCATTATTAGAGTTTGCTATAGAGTGTAACGTACCTTTGTTTTTCAAATTGTCATAAATTTTGTACTTTCTAGGTTTAATTTGGCTGAATGCGCGTTCTTGCTTCCTTTTTCCTATAGCGTTTTAATTTTAGGAATTTATATTTGTGTCTTTGCTAAATGAAGTTTAACCTGTCTTACTAGTAGCAGTGTGAAAAATCAAATTACTTAGAATGAATTTGTGTTATTTTGGATTAACTTTCAAGGCTTCAACCACCAAAAGCAATGGTAACTAAATATGTATTGTTTTTGAGTCGTCTAAGTTCCAAGATAACATGGCATTATTCTTTTGGATTCTGGTTATTCTAGAGCTATAAACGCAAGTTCATTGAATAGCTGTTATGTAGTCCAACACATATGCCTTCACAGTAATATGTAAACTTTATAATGATGAAAGAGGGTTGGTAGTAGCAGTCTGATATTCTGTGCATCTTCCTTTCATGGACTTCCATGTTCTTGATTTCACAGTTCCCTTCATGAATTTTGGTAAATTGTAATGCAATTAATTGGTTTCCAACCTGAATGCATTATTGAGGAGGCATTTTTTAGTTTAAAATCCCGCTCAACATTGCTTCATCTTCTTCAATGTGCATGAATGTTGGTACACATATGATTATGACCAAAGGTTCCTATCTAAATGAGATCTTGTGAGTTTGTTCTTTTTGTATTTTATGACTCATCAAATTTTCAGTAATTTCTACAATTACTTAATTATGACATCTGCCTTTTTTCACTAATCACATGCAGGTTCGGATATGGAACATGAACTCTGTTAGCAGGAACTTGGAAATTAACGAACCAACACAAAGGCTTCTTGCAACTCTCCGCGACCACTTCGGGTCAGTCAATTGTGTTAGATGGGCTAAGCATGGTCGGTATGTTGCATCTGGGTCTGATGATCAAGTGATTTTAGTGCATGAAAGGAAGCCTGGTTCAGGAACTACAGAGTTTGGCAGCGGAGAGCCTCCTGATGTTGAAAATTGGAAAGTTGCAATGACATTGAGAGGGCACACTGCAGATGTGGTAATGGAATCGCTTTTATTACTGGAAAGCTTGGACAATACATGAAAGTGAAATCATTCTCTCATAATGTTTCTGAATATAGTTTCTTGCTGCCTCATTTTACAACAAAAATAAGCTGTCACGTTCCTTAATAAATATTGGCTCCTGATCATGTGCAAACACGCCCACACACTATGAAAGTTTTCATCATCCTCTCAAATTGTTTTCTAATCAAGTTTCTTGCTGCCTTTTTTTGGGGGATAACTGTCATTTTCCTTGATAGACACTGGCTTCTGAACACTATACACAGAACTACACAAATTGAAATCATTCACACATTTGTTTTGAACCGAGTTTCTTGCTTCTTTTTTCCCCTAAAAAACTGTGCCATTTTCCTTAGTAAATATTGGCTTCTGAAAACACATATAAATATGGGTGGCTCCTCCTTAATGCATTGGTTTGCATTCACATGCCAGGGATAAACAAATGAAAAAATAAATAATGATGAGATATTCAGTTTTATGTGATTGAAATGTCCCTCTTAATATGTGAGAGTAATTTCTCATTGCCCCTTTGAGTGTCATCTAATCGGGAAGTTGTTTTGCATGCCTAAAGTAGGTGGATCTTAATTGGTCTCCAGATGACTCCATATTGGCTAGCGGGAGTTTGGACAACACTATCCATATCTGGAATATGAGCAATGGCATTTGCACTGCTGTTCTTAGAGGTCACTCGAGCCTGGTTAAAGGGGTTACTTGGGATCCAATTGGCTCTTTCATAGCAAGTCAATCTGATGACAAGACAGTTATTATATGGCGAACAAGTGACTGGAGTCTGGCTCATAGAACAGATGGCCACTGGGCTAAATCAGTATGTATTTTTCTTAATGGTGGATTTTCTTTTATTCCATATTTTCTATTCACTAACCTTAGTGTGCTATTTTTAGCTTGGATCTACTTTTTTCAGGCGCTTAGGATGGTCCCCCTGTGGTCATTTTATAACTACAACTCATGGTTTTCAGAAGCCAAGGCATTCTGCACCTGTTCTCGAGAGAGGGGAATGGGCTGCCACGTTTGATTTCTTAGGACACAATGCCCCCATTATTGTGGTGAAGTTTAACCATTCAATGTTTAGAAGAAATTTTACCAATGCTCAGGAATTGAAAGCTGCACAAGTTGGGTGGACTAATGGGGCCTCAAAGATTGGAGGGAAAGAATCGCAGCCATACAATGTTATTGCAATCGGGAGTCAAGATCGCACTATAACTGTATGGACGACTGCAAGTCCTCGTCCTCTTTTTGTGGCCAAGCACTTCTTTACTCAAAGTGTTGTAGATTTATCCTGGTAAACTTGATATTTCCAGATAAGATACCACCATATTTTAATGGATCTGTTTTCTCTATTCTAGCAATTCTAGCTCTTGTATTCCTCTTTTTGATTCTTTATCTAATCAATTTTTTCTTTTCTATTCCAACAGGAGTCCTGATGGGTATTCACTTTTTGCATGTTCCTTGGATGGTACTGTGGCTACTTTCCATTTTGATGCTAAAGAACTTGGACACAGGCTAAGCGATACTGAACTTGATGAGTTAAAAAGAAGTCGTTATGGTGATGTCAGAGGTAGACAGGCAAACCTAGCTGAGAGTGCGGCACAGTTATTGCTTGAAGCATCAACCAAAGAAACAACAAATAAAAAAGCGGCATTGGATATTCAGCAAGGTCAAATACCTGTAAAATCTTCTGTTGACTTGGGGGTCACTGCAAAGACTTCTGAGGCACAAGTTGATGATGGCAAGAAGAGAGTGGGAGCTGCTGGTGATGGATTAAATAAATTGCCAGCTTCTGCTCGGATTTCTAGTCCAGTAAAACAAAGAGAATACAGACGTGCTGATGGTAGAAAGAGAATCATTCCAGAAGCTTTAGGAGTGCCCAATCAACCAGAAACAATGACCGGCGAGGCTCCGTCTCAAGCTCTTGATTTCCCTCTTGCAGCATCTGATCACAGAAAGGTTGAAAATGGAATAGTTCCTGTTGATGGTGGCTTGCGAGAGAGTTCTATCAGGGGAACACTTGGCAGAAACTCTGATATAAAAGAGCGCTCTGGTGTCAATGCAAGGGCTACTGTTACTGAGAGCCTGGTCATTGAGAAGGTTCCAGGATCTGCAGGAGGAGATGGAAGCATTAATGTGCAACAGTCTGGGATAAAGGCATCTAGTTCCTCTGGTTCTTGTAGCACCCCTCTCTCAATTAGGGTATTTGATAAGAAATTAGGGGAAGATGCCACACCAATTTGCTTGGAAGCTCGTTCTAGAGAACATGCAGTGAATGATGTTGTTGGGGTGGGGAGTACAAGTATGATGAAAGAAACAGAAATTGTTTGCACAAGAGGAGCTGAAACTCTTTGGTCTGATAGGATCTCAGGAAAAGTTACTGTTTTAGCTGGAAATGCAAACTTCTGGGCAGTTGGGTGTGAAGATGGATGCCTACAGGTAACTGAACCTCCATATCCAAATGACCCAAAACTGTTTTTCTTCTACTGTTTTAAGTTTTGACCTGTTCTCAACTTGGCATTGAATTACAAACTTGTTCTCTTTTCCAGAGAATGAAAAGGATATAGTATAATTTTTTATAGTAAAAAGAATGATTCTGTAGTTTTCTGCTGATCACTGGAGTGTTTTAAAGTCACCAGTTGCCTTAAAGCAACTTATTGATTTTTTTTATCGACTCGGGTATGTGTTAGGAATATTCCTAATCAACTGTTAAGCTAGTCTGTTTGCTAAACAATCCACATGTATATGGATTTTTCAAAATAACTGAGAAGGAACTGCTGATTTTTTAATATATATTTTTTTAATTAGTTGATTAAAACATTAAGAAGTCCATTGTGAAGGCAATGCGGCTACAATTAAAGAATTCAGCTCTTAAACATACTCTTCTCAATAGGGGGAACCTCTGTAACCACACATGGGGATATTGGCCACATTGAGGGAATTGGACTTGTGCCCTTGTGAATTTGGATTTGGGGGGCCTGAATTTAAACTAACTGTTTAGATGCAATACATCATGGTCTTGGGTATTCTCCATGGTTTTTTAGATTTCTAATTGATTAGAATGGTTCTGCCAATTTACCAAAGAAGATGAAAGGTTTGAATATGTCCCTTCTAGTGGACATCAAATTACCTTAATTTTATTTTTCTTAATTTTTGTTTTCCCTTAAAACTGAGGGTGGACTGGTAATCCAATCTCTTGTACATTCTTTTCATGAAAATACATCTGTAATAAAAGACTAGATATTCATGCTTCAACTCATATTTCATCAAGATCACAAGGAATGTGGTGGATTCTTGATGTCCTTGTTTGTTGTAGATACAGTTCCATTTTTGGCAGTTATAGTTCATATTGTATTAGGTTTCTTTAAGTTGATTAAAACTTCTTCTAATATCTTTGTATTAGGTTTCTTTAAATTGATAAAAACTTTTTTATAATAATAAATGTTCTGCTGATGTTTGAGAAGGTTTACACGAAGTGCGGGAGACGTGCCATGCCCACTATGATGATGGGATCTGCAGCAACTTTTGTTGATTGTGATGAGTGCTGGAAGTTGTTGCTGGTCACAAGGAAGGGATCCTTGTATGTATGGGATCTGTTTAGTCGGAATTGTCTCCTTCAGGATTCTTTGGCATCTCTAATTACCTCAGACCCAAACTCTGCAAAAGGTTAGGTATCTTATAATATAATGTTTGAGCCCATTTCAGAGCAGCTTTTTAAGTCTTATGTGGAACACGCACAGCTCATAAAATCCTTTTATGCGGGGTGTCAGTTTTGTGTATGTTTCTTAATGCATGTGCTTCTAGATTGGATGCTTTATGGTATTTTCCTTTCTCTTTCAGGTACAATCAAAGTTATATCTGTGAAGTTATCAAAATCCGGTTCTCCTCTTGTTGTCCTGGCCACACGTCATGCCTTCCTCTTTGACATGAGTCTTATGTGTTGGCTGAGAGTGGCAGATGACTGCTTCCCTGCATCGAATTTTGCTAGCTCTTGGAATTTGAGTTCGATTCAGAGTGGTGAGCTAGCTGCATTGCAGGTGGATGTGAGGAAATATTTGGCCAGAAAACCAAGTTGGAGCAGGTATTCATTCATTGCAATGATTTGCCTTTGTTCTTTGAATTTTTAATTGAATCTTAGATTTCACAATATAAAAAACGCTGCCTAGAAATAGTGCACAGCCTCTGTAACATTCTTCTGGACTGCTACTTGCTGCTGAATTTATTTATTTTGAAAAAAGGGGAAAAAAAAAAAGAAGCAGAGAAAAATGAATGGAAACAAATCTGGCTCTCTTGAAATTCTGATGGTTGAATTTAATTTCCTTGATTAGTTACCAAATTTCCCAGTTAATCATTGCACGATATTTCTGGTTTTCTTATGTTACTATTGGAGTTCATATTTTATGATCCGTGCATCTAGCTTCTATTGTTTGACACGTGGTGGTTCTGTTTTCAGAGTGACAGATGATGGGGTGCAGACACGAGCTCATTTGGAGGCTCAGTTGGAATCCTCCTTAGCTTTAAAGTCCCCTAATGAATATCGCCAGTGCCTTCTATCTTACATACGCTTCCTTGCAAGGTGTTTCTTTTGTATTAGACTCTTCTTATTTTTCCCTCGTGTTTATGAATGACAGAATGACAGTCGGTACATAAGGGGCCTTGGTGGTTGTTTCTATCTATTCAATTCACATAAGTGTAACTTTGGTTGCAGAGAAGCAGATGAGTCTCGTTTACGAGAAGTATGTGAGAGTTTTCTTGGACCTCCTACTGGGATGGCTGAATCTACATCTTCAGATACAAAAATGGTGTCTTGGGATCCTTGTGTGCTTGTAAGGCTTTATGTATACACCATTTTTAGTCCCAATCCCATACTTTTCTCAGCTTCTTGTTGTATTCTGTGATGGTTACTCTACAGTATCTCTCTTACTTGCGTACTTTACATATGAGCATTGCACATAGGACTTTATGCTTCAATCCAATTTTAACTCCCCCCCCCTAAAAGTCGGCATGACAAAAACTCTTTGGGGGCATTTCTCCTTGGTTTACTCCCTTTTATTTCTTATTTTGTCTTTTTGTTGCCATTGTCTATTGATTTTTATAACTCTGCAGGGAATGAGAAAGCACAAACTCTTAAGAGAAGATATTCTTCCTGCAATGGCATCAAACAGAAAAGTCCAACGTTTACTAAATGAGTTCATGGATCTCTTGTCTGAATATGGAAGTGTAGAAACTAACCTTGACCAAAAAAACCCCATGCTACCTACTACATCTCAACAAGCAACCAGTCAAATGAATTGTGATCCACCAGTAACAGAGCAAATGGACACTGCCCCACAAGCAATAGATCATACAAACTCTGCCCAACCAGCGAAAGATCATGAGGACCCAACCCCCATTATAACTGATGAAGCAGGCCATATTCCACTGGCTATTGATGAAGTAGATTTGTGCCCGATGGTAACAGATCAAGTTATTCAGGATTCACTTGACAGAGAAGCTGGTTCTTGAGTTCTGCTTCTAACCAATAGGATTAATGTTAAAGATATTAGCAGACTGACACATGGCGTTGCAGAAGTGGATATGGGTGCATATATGGCTCATGATTCATCTTGTCATCCACATTTTCCTGGTCAAAGGAAGATAGAAGGTCCATGGTATTGGAGAGAAAAAACCCTCATTGTAGCGAATTGACTGGTGCATCTCTTTTAACTCTTCTTTGATGCTGCACCTCGGTATGTAACCAAAGAAATCTCATATTCAGTTAGCTTACTTTTATTTATTTATTTTGGCCACTTATAGCTTTCTGTAACCAATTTTCTTATTCCTTGTACAAGTTTAAGCATGATGTTAATTAGATCTTCATTTAGAAACTCCCATCTCTAAGATTGAAAGGATGGGTCCTCCTGTTTTCAGCTTTTATACTTGCTTTCTTCTCTTGTTCTTGTGATGCATTTTCAGTTAACTTCTGCTTATTTGGCTGTAGCTGGTCCTGGATCACGCAGGTAGTTCATGTCCTTCCCTTCTTTCTGACGTTTTTTTCTTTCACTTTTAATTTGCTTGGAGAGATCTATGACGTCGATACTGTGTTTGAACATGACATGGCGTTAGCATTTATGCCCTCGGTCGCTGTTTTAGCTGCTGCATTGGGGGAGGCCGTTTGGTATTGTGGTTGGAACTGTGTTTTGTTCCAACCACAAAAAAATTGACAGAGGAGGGGTCGCCGAGTTGTAAATTCGTCATCTTTCGGTGGCCCTTCAAAGAATATATTTATTTTCGGACCTATGAACTTGCTAACTACTCGTAGATGGAGAACATAAATTAGACACAGCAACCCAACGGTGCATTAATGACAAGAGTTTATCAGTAAAAAAAATTATTCAG
>Ga0325405_1004069_pt1 | contig 15008 bp, 8 predicted proteins | sample PopdelMetagenome_21_FD_205663 | JGI IMG/M metagenome (GOLD analysis project Ga0325405, IMG submission 205663) | Populus deltoides microbial communities from Bellville, Georgia, United States - Xylem-Control-R2 | ecosystem: Host-associated > Plants > Phyllosphere > Stem > Wood/Secondary xylem... | reverse complement strand
ATTTTTACTCCTTTTCCTCTTTAAGGCCAAGCACAGTACTTCTCATGCTCATCTATGCACAGATTACTTATTAATTGTGCATGGATAGTAATAGCAGTATCTGCAGAGGCTTACAAGAATCGTAGAAATTAAATTACAATGACAGAAATTACACTTGCTTCCAGTTTCTGTCATTTACAATTGTAATAGCAGGATCACTTGCATTTGTTGCAGGTTTTTTAATAAAAAACCGGTTTGTTTTTGCATTTTAAAATCGTATTTGAAAAAATTTGAATTTATTTTATTTTATTTTTCACTTTAAATTAATATTTTTTGATGTTTTTAGATCATTTTAATACGCTGATATCAAAAATAATTTTTAAAAAATAAAAAAATATATTATTTTGATATATTTATAAGTAAAAAATACTTTAAAAAATAACGACAATACTTTCAAACATGCTAGATGTACTTGAGCACTGCTGGACTTTTTTGAGCTGCTAGAAAAAAAAATCTTTTGCCATACATTTTGTTTCTTGAGCAATCTATTTATGGTGTTCTTCTCTGCAAGCTTCGCCTGCCTTCTCTCCTTTTTTTTTTTTTTATTTTTTTTTGGAAGCATTTTGTTTCTTCATTAATTTGGGCATGTTTGCGACGTTATTTTAGGTGTTATATTATTTTCTTATATGACCTTTTGAATATAAATTGCAATCATGTTATTTGTCTATAATTCAACTCTTTAATTTCTCGTCTGGAATTTCGGTTCATATCATGGCTTATAAATTATGTTCTTGGTTGGTTCACCTTACCTTAGTTTATTTGATTTTCTTGCTTTAACAATATTTTGTGGGCTCATTAAGCAGTTTTTTAAAACATGTTAGGATTTTAAGGTTATGGTTGCTTTTTAAAGTTTTTTTTACTTGAAAATGTATTAAAATAATATATATTTTTATTTTTAAAAAAATTATTGTGACATCAGTGTATTAAAATGATTTAAAAATACCAAAAAAATATTAATTTCAAACATTAAAAATTAAAAATTAAAAAAAAATTAAAACGTAAACAATACCTTGGTGTCTGTAAACCTTAGAGGTGATCATTTTCGGTTCAGTTTGGTTTTTATCAAAAAAACATAACCATACCGAAATTAAAAAAAAAACCGAAACCGGTTCAAACCAATCGGTTTCAGTTTGGTTCATTTTTTTGGACAAAAACCGGTTTCGGTTTGACTCGGTTTTTCAGTTTGACTCGGTTTTGGCTCGGTTTGGCTGGGTTTTTCTGTTTTGGCTTGGTTTTTTTGGTTTAGCTCGGTTTTGGCTCAGTTTGACTCAGTTTTTCTGGTTTAGCTCGGTTTTTTTGGTTTGGGCTCGGTTTGATTTGGTTTTTTCAGTTTCAGGCTTATAAACCAAACCGAATCAGTCTCTATTTTTAAAATTTTAATCGATTTAATCGGTTTTTTTTCACGGTTTGATTTTTTCAATTATTTTTTTTAATTTTCTCAATTTAATTAATTTTTTAAATTTTTTGGTCACCCTAGTCAACACACTTTATATAATTAATGTGTCACTACTCTCTGGTCATAGCACGGTACCTGTCTAGTCATATTATATAACTTACGTCATGATAATAATAATCGTAAAGCAAAAGTAATTCTAATTAAAATTAATCAAATATTCAATTAAAATATTCAATATTTTGTTGTCTGTTGTCTACTGGTAATTCACAGTTAAGTGATAAAAATCTAGCTAAATCATGTCCTCTAGTCCTCTCCTATCATCATCAGATGTCTTGTCTTCTTTATCTTCAAGGACTAATATATCCCCTCATATCTTATAATATCAATTAAATAGGTTGTTAATTGTCTGATAAACATGTTTTCTGACTTGCCACTTCATGTGTTATATATCCCAGTCCCTTTCTACTTTGTCTCGTTTTTCTCCCACTCTGTCTCTGAGATCTAGTCGGCCTCTAAGTTATATTATTTGCATGAAATACATCACCTACCCTATAGACTCTAGCATCCATGTTATAGACTTTTTTTTTTTTTTTTTTTACCAGTAGTGTTGTTGGTTAAGAGTATGTTTGAGGATAATTTTTTAAATATTTTTTTATTTAAAAATATATTTTTTAAATAAATTATTTTTAATATCAGTATATCAAAATGATTTAAAAATATCAAAAAAAATATTAATTTGAAACAGAAAAAATATAAAAAAAATATAAAACTTTTTTAAAAATATTTCTGAAATGCAAAAACAAAACATGGTATAAATCTTTATAGCATCTTTGAAAGGAATAATTCTCCTATCTCTAGAAGACCCTTAAAACTCTAACAAGATCTCCTGCTGTTAAATAAATTATATATATATATATAGTAAAAAGATTTTTGGGTTCAAATAGATGAAGATATCATTTAGGAAGAGAACATAAAATATAAAAATATAATTATAAATTGAAATTCAACAAATCCAGAGAAAAAATAACATAGTAATTGGAAGAACATTGTTCGTTATATGATCAATATAATAATATATTATATAAAATCTCAACAAATATTATTACAATATTTTTAATTAATATTATGTACAAGAGATAAAAACAATAAAAAAAAAAAACGAATCACTCGCACAATCGATACAATAGTTGAGCATTGACTAGTAGCTTATATTTACCAAGAGCATGGAAAATATCTGTGTGTAGTAGTCATGCATTGTGACTCCATTGGTGATTTTAGTACGTAGCTGGAAAATAGGTATCTGGCCCTTATTTCTGAATACAATTAATTTTGAAAGTTTCAGAAGTCTGGATTAATCAAGCATATGTATCTCGCAGCAAGACTTGCCTTATTTCTCAAAAAAGCCATGCATTCCCATAGGGTACGGCCATAAAAGATGGATGACTAATCACCACATGCATCCCTTGCATGCATGATGCATGTTTGTTTGCTTGTCGAAGGTATGCTTATGTTTCCAATGAATTGCTGAAAATCCTAAAGCCTCATTTCAAGATATCAAATATGTGAACACTTGCTTATATATATATATATGTCAAGTTAATTACAGAAAAACCAAAAAAAAATTATTTATTAAAACAGCTATTGAAAAAAAAAAAAAACGGAGCTTTAATTACAAGTTACACCAGAAGAGATCAAGAGACTGGTCTAGAAATTCCATTAAGTTAGGGGAACAAGAAAATGGGTCATTATTGGAAAGCCAAAAATTGTCATAGCAATCACCGAACGATACAGGGTCTTGCAAGCTAGGCATTTCCTTTACTTTTTCAGAATTGTCTTGTGTCTCCGTATGCATTTCAGCTTCACCGTTGTGACATAAAATTGGTTCATCATTTGAACTTAATTTTATCCTGGAATTCGCCCCTAATTTTTCAGAAAATTTTGATGAAGAAGCACTAACTTTACATTTTTTCTGTTTGATCCCAAGTCTTTTGCTCAAATGAGTGTTCCAATGATTCTTCACCTGATTATCTGTCCTTCCCGGAACTCGACCGGCAATTAAAGACCACCTAAGAATAATAAATGAAAGTATAAGAATATATATTTGGTATGTTAACTTAATCATAGAAAGCAAATTATCCCACAATGAAACTTAACGTACAATAATGTAGAAGACAATTATCATAAGATATGGCTGCTAGCTAGGAACATGGTGGAAACAGTAAAAAATGATGGTGTCCTCTGGTAAATTAAGAACTAGGAGTAAACCATGGGTATATAGAGCCATGGATTACAGGCATCGGTAAAAGAAAAGCATGGCCATTTTTCGCTATCAAGCTACATACGATAATTTTGATGAAAACGATTTTACACATTAAAAGTTTGCAATTTAAGCTGCGCATGTTCACCTCTGCTAAGAATCACGAGAGTCCTTTTTCACACTTTTGTGCAATCATATCCGCACATGGTAGACCTTTCAAAATATATTGTTGCAACTAATGTGGGTTACAGCTCCTCTTTAGAAGACAGGGCCAGCCTTGTCTCCCAAAAAACGTATTGTCCTAGCTCAGCCGATAGAGCAGCTAGCGTAAATGGGTTTTGTCCTTGTTTACCTATGATGTCTTTAAAAAAAAGAGAAGACCCCGTGCTATATAAATGATCATCTCCTAGCTAGTAGATATTGTGAGGTAATAGTATCATCACACATGCTATATATATATATATATATATATATATATATGAATTCATGCTGCCCAGAAACGCATGATATTGTGTGGCCATCCTCTGTGCATCAAGCAAATATTAAAATGAGATGATTAACTTGTTAAAACCACAGCTTTTTATAAGACTTGATAAGTATAAGCTGAGAGAATGAATCAGGAGGTTAATTATATCTGTGATTAGTCTTAACCAGATATTCTAATTATGCTAACTCAGAATTTATATAACCGTAAGAGAAGAAGAGAAACCTGTTGCCAAGAAGCTTATGGAGCCTGATGATAAGGTCATCTTCTTCTTCAGAGAAAACGCCGCGCTTAACACTAGGGCTTAGATAATTCATCCATCTTAACCTGCAGCTTTTGCCACATCTCTTGAGGCCTAAATCGCAATATTCAAACACAAACAAATCTTCTAATTAGCTGGTAAAAAGAAACATGCCACAATTACTAATTAAAGCTAGCATTTCCTTCTATAGGCAAAGATTAAAAAGATAAATCCCAAGTACCTGTGACTTTTGCTATCTGATTCCACTTCCCTTTGCCATGCACCTTTACGTGATCCGTTAAGATTCTGTCCTCCTCCTCTGTCCACAACCCTTTTCTATACTCACCATTCCCAGCTCCTTGCATTGTTGTCGCAGAGAAATGTTACAGAATATGGAGGGATGTGCACGTTAACAAACCCCTTCTGGAGAGAGTTGGTAGCTCGAAAGAAGTTCTGTAATCTGGAATGGAACTCGTCTGGTTTATATATGGAGAGGATATGGAGGGTATTTATATACTAGTCATGGTTCATGGATGGATGAGAGTGTATGATTGTGGATGTGGCCACCGTCTGTTCCCAAAATTATTGCTGATTCGTGTACCCTTTTTTTATTTTTTTCTTAAGCATGCATTTTGAATTAAATTATATATATTATTAATTTGTCATGAATATTGACGAAGTTTACTACAACAATATCACTATCAGTGGTACCCTCGTCGGCCTATAGCGGCCAGATGGGCTTTTGTTCATTACATAAACGATAACGCATAATAAATCTATGGGCCTTTTCAATTGTCAGGCTACCTTCGATTCTCCGGTCATTTCACGTTCACAGGCAGACTCCCAAATTACCGTGTGGGCCAAGGCTAGGGGTAAATCTTTCACTCAGATTTCTGCCTCCTGATGTTTGCCCACAAACCAAGTCTCTTTTTTTTTTTTTTGTCAACCTCTCATTCGTTGTAAACAAGGGGACAAAAGCAAATATGTAGTGCACAATAATTTACAAGAATCATTCCCGATCTTTATATGCAATATACCAATTTGTTAACCATAAAGCATGCGTTCTACCCATGGCCAACACAGCATTAAACATCTTTATCTTTTATATCTGGTCGTTACATATATCGATGTGTCCAAAGCATATAATTATCTTGTTGCAATGCCTCAAGTTTTCCGTTGGTATAAATGTTAACGATGGACTCACGGATATAAATAATTTGTTAAAAAAATTTTGTTGGTAATTTATGGATTATGGATGAGTTTTTCAGTAATAAATATATTGATGAATTTACAGAATAAGTGCATTAAAAAAAATTACCTGCTTTATTCTGTCACTATATATTCATCGATAAATATAATATATTACCGACAAAATACCTTTTACAATTTCATCGATGCATTAACAATAGTAGTGACATTTGAAGTAATTCTTTTCTAACTCTCAAGAATAAACCGACGAAGTTGTGCCGTCAGTAACCCCGTCAGTAATATTTTAAAAATATTTTTTAAAAAAAATATATTGAATAAAAGTAGAAAAATAATTAAAATAGAATAAATTAGTATAAAAATCAAATATCTATTACAAAATTAAACATTTGTATGTTCAAATAGAATAAATATAAAATAGAGAAGGAGGTTGGTTATCGTCGGGACCATGAGGTCAATTAGAGGGTGCAGATGAATCACTCATATGTGATCTCATCTCTGTTATCAATCGACGGTGTTCTTTATAATTAGCAGTGAGTCGTTTATATTTATCATTAAAATGGGTCGTCCAGTCCTATACCTATTGGTCTAACATCCCTGCGAACTTCGAAGTTTGAATGCTTGAAATTGATTGCGAACATCCAATGATCGAAGCACTACAAGTTGTCCGCAAGTTCTCAGTTGTAGTATTAGAGAGTCCTTACACCTGATTTCTATTAGGTCCACCAGACGATCATACCTCCAACCATAAATCTGGATCGATATCCGGAAGGGTCGAATGATCGTCCTCGTATCTCTCCTTCAATCGGTTGTTATATGTATCTTGGAAAGAAAAAATAAATTAATTAAATTCAAGGAAATAATAACTTAAGAAAAAAAAATTAAAAACCAACATACCACAAAGTGCTAATCTCGACTATCAACAAACTATTGCATCCCTTTTTGATGGTTATCACCCCGCACATGCATTTCAATAAAAAGCTTCATTGGGTTTGGGTCGCGTCCAAGAACCATAGCCTGCAATAAAAAAAAATGTTGTCAGTTAAATATATTTATAAAAAACAACTAATAAAAAAATATATGTAATAAAAAAAATCATACCATCCGCTTTGAATGCAAAACGAACGGAATAGAGTCGTTAGTGTCGTGGTAATAGAACCGTGAACACATTTGTTCCAGTTATCCATATTGGATTGTGATCGTCGAGTGAAATGCGTGGACGTCACATATTGAATGTATTTCACCCAGCATTTAAGTCCCTCCAAACATTCCCATGTATCAATCTTAGGTCGTCCACCATTTAAATCTTTCTTGGTTCTTGTCCTCCACCACAACTTCACATCACCTACAAGGAACATTGTATTGATGTCCTCTTGCTCACCCAAACTAGTCTTAGAAAAATTGAAATACTACTCTGTCTTGTATAAAGTTCTTTAATTCCTTAGAACTCCTCACCCCATCAAAGGGTTTTGGTTTTTACAATTTAGGCCTAGAAGTGCTCATATTAATGGAAGTGTTTGTGGCTTACAACCATCAACTTGTTTCTATTGTAAGTTAAATGTACTCTTTCTCTCTCTCAATGTTTTTTTTTTTTTTGTGTTTTCAATGGCTATTGTAATCATAACCCTTTTTTTCCTTCATTTTTTCCAATGTATTATAAATTTCCTGAAACATTGTCTCTTGGAGGTGATTTAGCCAATTGATGGTCATTTTAAGATTTTTTGTACTTCTATTTATTGTATTCCGTGTAAGTTTTTATAATAAAAAATAAAATAAAATGAACCAAGGATTGAAATGATGACCACCGAAAAAAACAGGACCAAAATGATGGAGAATTAAATATTATAATAAAAGATTATATAAATGAGGAAAGAAAAATAAATATAGGATCAAACAAAATTGAAATAGTTGTGACTTTAATAAGAATATTTATATGAGATTCCGCACATGTAATAAAATGAAATAAATCAATCTTTAACCATAAAATTTTTAAATTAAAGATTATTATCCAACACGGTAAGAATATTAAAATCTTTTAATTTTTCTATTTTTAATAGGAAACTCGATACTATAAAAGCTTAAAAAACATCATAAATATAAGGTAAAATCCTAAAGTAAAAAATCATAAAAAAAAATATTAAAAAAGATATAAATTGAATATATATATATATATATATATATATATATATATATAACAAATACATCCTGTAGGAAGAAAAAAAAAACACAAACCATTTTGTCAAAACTCAATCATTAGTCACCACTATAGCAACAATAGACTTCTATTAGACACCATTACACCCACACTAACCAATAGTTCTCTCAATCTTCCACATCTTGTGTTCATAATAGCTTTTCTACCATCTCCCTAATATTGACCTCAAAAACCTTTACTCATTACCATTTCCTCAAATAAATTGAGCAATTAACACTCAAAATATAATTAAATATGAAAATGTTTTGGAAAAAATCACAATTTAAGGATATTATAGTTCAGAAATGTGACATTTCAATAATATTGTGGTTGAGAACCAGAATATTTGATACATATCGCGTTTCAAAACTGCGACAACTGATGGCACGGTTCACAATCGTGACATTAATGAAATGTCACGTTTTTTAACCATGACATCTGATTCAATGTCATGGTTTAAAACCGTGGTATTCTCAAGGAGATTATTTTGAGAAACGGCTGACATTTGATAAAACAATTGGATAATAACCAAACTATAAGGTTTTAGGTCATTGCCATGTTTTAAGCCTAAAAAAGTTGATAAAATCATAGTTTTCATTAATCTAAATTTTATTTAGTTTATGATTTTATAGAGTTAAAATAGTTATAATTTCATCAAAATTTGGACACAGTTTCCTCTATATAGGAACTATACCTAAAATTTTATTCTGGTTAAAAAAAATAAAAATAAAACCATAATAACCACAATTAACAACTTCTAACTAAACTCAACATATTCTCATATTCCATAATCATAACTAGCCCTAGGATTTTCAATACAAAAACATCAAATGATGCTTAAAGACTAGAATGAGTTAAATTTTTAGTTGTTTTAAAGGCAAAATATAAGTGATGAACAAATTTTTTAAGAGAGATATGAGGGAGATGATGAGTTTTTTTTTTCAAGAGAGAGGGGGGCGTCTGTGTGTTGATGGTGTTTGAAATGTTTAAATTTTAATTGATGTCGCCCTTGTGAAGCCTGACATCTTAAGTTATTGCACTTCAGAAACACGACATTTTGTTAATGTCGCCCTTCACAAGGGCGATAAGGTCAAACTATGTCATTTCACTAAATGTTTTTCAAATGATGTCATTCCCCTAAATTTTTAAGTTTACTATGCTAATTTGACAAAAAAAAAACCATTTCCTCCATCTTTTTTGGAAATGAACAATATTCATGATCCTCCATGCTCTTCTCACTAGAAGTTTAGCAGTCCATGATAGCCATTTCCCCTCACTAAAAACACACGATAACCAAACAATCCTAGAATTCTAATCCCACTCCTTCATTCTCCAACCCAAAATTCATAAAATAGATCATCCCTAAATAAAAATCCTTTCGCCTAAAAAATCAACCCAAAATTCTTCAAATCAAAATGTTCTGTTCTTTCTTTACAAGTCAAATTCGGTGCGTGAAACACGTGTGCCACAACCTTCCCACACGTACTAGATGTGCAAGCATGTGAGCCCATACGTCAACATTTTCTAGTCTTTATTCAATGGTCTCAAGTCAACTCCAATATCTTTCAAAGGTTATTTTCAAACCGAAATAAATTTTTATTTATTTTGAATAATTTATAATTTTATTGATTCTTTATGGGTATTATGATAGACATTTGAGATGTTGGAGTCCACGTCATTGCATGGCAAGCTTGGGAGTATAAAGTTATGGGGCATCATTTTTTCAAGATGAGATAAGGTTAGAATCAATATCCATGATGGGGTTAAAAAGATCATATTTGATTTTTAGTTTACTTGATTCATAATGGTTAGGTCTCAATGCAAAAGTTTTATGCATATATAATTGTTTATATTTGTGTATAAGTTATCATCTATTTCGAGAACTCAATTCATGATTAGATGACCTATTCCTGGCTTTCATCTTTACATATTAACTGTCAGGTGTTTAAATCAGCAAGTACATGTCTATGTTATTTATTATATGGTTTTTATTATTGTGTTTGTTATGGCATATAAGCTGTTATTTATTTTAAAAAATTCAACCCAGGGTTAGAGGGCTCTTTTTTTACTCGTATCCTTGGATGATTATTATCGAATATTTGAATTTGTGAATACGTGTTTATAATCATGTTGGTATGTGTTATTTGTTTTATGTTTAAAATATCTTCATTGATGTTGTGAGCAAGTTAGGTCGGATCAACTTGATCCCATAAAAGCCCATTGAGAATGAGTGGTGGCATTCAAACCACATATTTATTATAGGTCAACATCCGTCAAATAACTCACCATTCTAGCAAGTCCAATGCTTGAACATTTTCTAAATGGGGATCAAGCCCTTCTCATTTCTAAATAAAAAACCACTCTCTTAGTTTAAACTTTTAAACAAAACATGTTAGTTTAGACAATTCCCAACATAATAAACAACATTCATTTTTTTTAACAAAAAATATAGTTTATTTTAGGTATGATATATAGGGTGATAGTTATCTTTTTTATTACATAACTAGCCTTTCGCCTAAAACTTCTAAAAGACCAGATAAGGTTTTCTAGTTACTATAAAACTAGGTTGTGATATTTTGTTTCTTCTATTTTTACCCTTTGTTTTGTTGAGATGTCCCGTGTGAAAATTATTGGCCTATTATCTATTGAGTGATCTTCATCCTCTAGAATAGACCCTATCAAGCTTTTAAGATGTGTCAATATTTTTTGAATTATTTTTGTAGCTACTTGGTTACTTTGCATATAGATTTAGTCTATAAAGCTTTCCAAGCTTTAAAACCAAAAACTCTCTTATACCAATTATTATAGGGATAAATGTTTCACTCAAATTTTTTCCCATTATGTAGCAGTATAGCCCCAACAAGATTCAACCTTACCTCATCAATTGCTCATGTTTGCCTACAATTAACAGTTTCACACCCCAATAAAGGTTTCCTACAGCTCACTCATTATAAACAAACGAAACACACATGCAGATGTGTAATGCATAATAATTTACAAGAATATTTTCCAACATTTATTAGACTCATCAAAGGAATACGTAAGTCCTTATGAGTGATATGTACAATATATCTTTGAGATATAATATATTTTACAACCTACTTATAATAAAACTACGTAGAAGTTACATTTGAAAACTCTCTCCACTTTCTAGCAAGGACTTGGGCAATTAACTACATATCCCCCCCATAAACTTAGTAGTTTTCAGGACATGTCCACCCATGTGCCACATTAGTTATCCACTCCCTCATGAGAGGAGATAAAAAAATTAAAGACTTCAAAGACTTATTGAAACTCCAATGATGACATTACTGGTACTATTAGAGAAATCTCGATGAGATAAATCCAATGATACTAAGAAATCTCACTAGCACAGATTGAAGTGGAGCACACGAGTTTCCCAGAGGTGGCGGGGCTCATGCCTTCGAGAAGCTCGTGTCCCCCACTATGATCTCTGTTAGTGAGCTCCCCTGATGTTGTTGGATTTATCTCGTTGAGATCTTTTATGGTACCGCTGATGTTGTTATCAGAGTATTGATATGCTTCCAAAGTCTTTTCTTTTATTCTTTATGTTTTTTTCTCTATCTTCTCTTCTTTTTGTAATTTATAAAGAGAGAGGAAAGAAAGAAAATAAAAAAAGAAAAGATCTTAGAGGAAAACAAAATCTCATACGATGACATTACCGGTACTATTGGAAAAATCTCAACGAGATGAATCCAATGACACTAAAAAAGATCAACAACGGTGACAAGAATGAGACACACGATTTACCCAAAGGCAAGTGAGCCCCACAACCTTTGGGTAGCTCGTATGACCCACTTCAATCTTTATTAATGAGGTTTCTTGGTATTGTTGGATTTATTTCATTAAGATATTTTTGATGATACTAGTGGTGTTATCACGAGAGTTTCGATATGCCTCCGAGGTCTTTTTTTTCTTTTGTTATTTTTCCTCTCTCCTCTCTCCTCAATTTCATTTTTTATATATTATTTTATAATTTAGAGATAGTCGCAAGTGTTATATGCTACTCGTTTTAACTGTGTTATTTTCCTAAGTATTTTTTGCACAATGTTAATTTTTAAGTTCTTTTTTAAATGTGTTAAAATATATATAAAAAAACTTGCTAAAATTCTAAAGTATTTTTGTAGTTTAACACTTAAAAAAGGATAAAATAACGCAGTACACAAAATATTTAGGAAAGTAGTATAGTTTAGAGAGTCGCAAATGACATCTGCGACTTTGTCAAATGCTAAAAATAGGCTGACATGATTTACAGTAAAGAAATAGAAGAGAGGAGGGTGAGAAAAACAAGAAAAGAAAGAAAAAGACCTTAGACACACATCGAAACTCAGATGTTAACACCACTAGTACTATTGAAAAGATATCAATGAGTCGAATCTAACAACACCAATAAAAGTCACGAATAGTAATTGGTGTGAGCCACATAAGCCATCTAAATGTGTTAGGGCTCATTTACCTTCAGACGACTCGTGTGGCACACTTCAGTCATTGTTGGTGACCTTCCTTGCTGTTGTTGGATTCGACTCATCCAGTGATGTCATTATCGGAGTTTCGATATGTGTCCAGGATCTATTTCTCTCCTTTTGTCTTTGTTTTTCTCTCTCTCCTCTCTCCTTCTTGTAATTTGTGAAGAAAAAGAGAAAGGGGGGGAGAGAGAGAGAGAGAGAGAGAGAATATCTTATAGGCACAACGAAGCTCCGATAATAAAATCACTGGTATTGTTAGAAAGATTTGGACGAAATGAATTCAATGACAGCAAGAAAGGTTACTAACGGTGACTGGAGTGTGTCATACAAGTTGTCCAAAGACAAATGGGCCCTGATTCATTTGGACGACTCGTGTGCTCTACTCCGGTCACTGTTCGTGACCTTTCTTGGTGTCATTGAATTAATCTCATTGATATCTTTCTAACGATACCGGTGGTGTTCTTATCAAAGTTTCAGTATGTTTCTAAGATTTTTTTATTTCCTTGTTTTTCTCTCTCACCTCTCTCTTTATTATAAGTTGTGTCAGCTTATTTTTAGCATTTGAGAGAGTAGCGGGTAACACGATTCTATGAACTGTGCTATTTTTTAAAATATTTATTTATTTATTTATTTTATATTTCTTTAAAGTACCGAGAACCAAAAAGAACTCAAAATTCTATGGGTATCTTTCCCACTAATTTGGACAGTACATGATTAAACTGTTCTTTTGTTGCAGGAGTCAGGCCGCTCAATCCACGATCCACAGGAACACAATTTTTGTGTAGCAGCATGCTGTCCCACATATATATTTCCTCCTTTACGTCAAAATTAGCTTGTAATGATTTTATTTTGTTTTATTTTTGTCTTGGACCTGGTTGGACTTCCAACCACACCAACACTACGCAGTAATCCACGAGCAATTTTGACATAGGAAGCATTTTTATGCGTCACTGTAACATCACCATATTGAACACCAACAATTACGAAAATCAAAGTCATAATGCTATATATCAGCGATGGGCAAGCACGTGATTACCATGAACAGATTTCAATGTAAAGAAGTTGGAAGGGCGTTTACCATTGCAGAAGCAGAAGCAGAAGCAGAAGCAGAAGCTAAAAAACTCCAGAGAGAGTTGATGCAGAGGCCTTTCTGAAGTGTTGAGATTGATAAGAGTCCGTGCCTGCACTGCACTGACCTGACTAGACTGGTGAGTGGTGAGTGATTTATTGGGAACTGTAAGATTTTGTTTTTCTAAATTGCAAAAAGAAGACAGTGTATGCAGTTAAAGATGGGAGCAATGAACAAGGAAGGCCATGTTCCGCATTAAATACTTGTCACTTATTTTCTCGAAATGGCCCATCCTCCATTTAATTTATTCGTTTTTTTCCGGGAGGAGTTGGACCATCGATCCATTTAAAGATTATTTGATGCAGCAATTGCTGGAACTTGGAATACCAACCTTTCTTGCGGTGCCATGGATTGCCAACCCCTTTGACTATCTGGTTATTGTTTAAAAGGTTAATGGATGAGAAAATGAGAAAATGGTGGATTAAAGGAAGAAATTGTTTTAAATTCACCTTCAGGAGTTTAAATTTGATGAAAACAAATGCTATGAAGATTATACAAAATTAAGCATACTTTGTGAAAGGGAGATTTTTCAATACAATTATGATGGGTATCATATTCCTCTCTAGCTCGAGTACATGGTGAAGCTTTTGAGGTCAAGATTGTTGACGAAACGCATGCCTTTACTGTACAGGTCAGAAAATCGACATGCAGCTGCAGCGATAAATACAACACCATTTAAGAGGCCTGGAAATTAAGTTAATACAGCAAAGATAATACCTGAAAACAAATCATACATCACCCTCAGTACGAAACCATTTAATGAAGGTTTCACGAGCAAGCTAGTAGACACTAGACAGACTCCCTTTGAGTATTTTTATACTGGCCAGTGAATTTATTCATTAACAGTGGCACTAGTCTATGAGCTTGGAATTCGTGTTTCTCGGGTTCTCGGACCCGACTCCAGATTGACCCGGCAAAGAGTTTTGGCCATTTGGGTGGATCAACTTGCCAAAATAAAACCCAAGCTCCCGCCCGGCGAGGGGGTTTAGCAATATAAGACTTTGGTGTAGTTGTTGTGTTGCACGCAGGGAAGGTTCTCTTTTTCCATAGATCCCTTTGCATCATGTTCGTGCTCTGTCTTTACCCTCCATGACAATCTCAAAGATTTCAGGGGTGCAGGACAGTGTAGAAAGCACATTTTTACCTTCTTCTTTCTCTTGGTCTTTTGTTTGCTAAGTGAAAGAACCCCTGTTTCTCAAGGGTCGTATCTCGTCCACAAGATTTTCAGCCGGTAAAGGTCCCTAAAGCCAAAAACAGGCACCAAATTTTCTGTCTCCATTTCACGATTGTAAGGTGTGGTTTGAGACGTGTCAGACTCCCGATAGCAACCGCAGTGCAAGGGACCACTCTGCATCTCAGATGGGATGGATCCAATAGTCAAACCCTCCAATCCCAAAATAGATTATCAATTCCATTTCGTTTTCATTTTATAAATAACTGAAATATTTCATATTAAATTAAAAAATAAAACAAAATAGAATAAATTTTATTTCATTTCAAATCCAGATCCATATTTTTTAAATAAATTTCAGCATAAATATTCTGGTTTCATTTAAAATGTTCCGTTTCGTACTT
>Ga0325405_1004066_pt1 | contig 15013 bp, 9 predicted proteins | sample PopdelMetagenome_21_FD_205663 | JGI IMG/M metagenome (GOLD analysis project Ga0325405, IMG submission 205663) | Populus deltoides microbial communities from Bellville, Georgia, United States - Xylem-Control-R2 | ecosystem: Host-associated > Plants > Phyllosphere > Stem > Wood/Secondary xylem... | reverse complement strand
AAATTAAAAATAAAAAAACAAATAACAAAAAAAATAAGAACAAATTTTATATATTAAATGACATCAAATTTTAAGGTACGAAACAAATAGCCATAAATTTGATACAAAGATCAGATGATCTACACCTGTATTTTGCAAAAATGTTTCAGATGCATTTTTGCAAAAATGCATGCAACCAATTCTCTTCACATCATTAAAATCAAAGGTTTAGATTATCTGTTGGCTAAACATAAAGGTAGTCCCTGAAATATTAACAATATATTATTATCATATTCCACCCAGTTCCTCTATCACTGAAATAAACCAGTCACCAACATCAAACAGTCAACAATCTATCAAAAATCTGTTGTATTTGGCAGGACAATTTCAAAAGCAAACTTGCTCTTATTTTGTTAGGAGGCAGATGGAAAAAACATGGACTTCCAAGTTAAAAAATTGGGATACAAGCAACAGATTTATATTACATAAAGGAGGCACAGTTGTGGATCTCATTGAGCTACACCCTAACCATATTTATTCGGTGTCTCTGTATTTCGTTCTTCAGATATTCTCATGTATCGACCAAAATAATTGCAAGAAAACCTAGCTATTTCTGTGGCAGAGAAGGTATATCAGAGGACAAGATCCCTTGGAAGCAACTCAAACATTGAAACCAAGTAAAGAGGTTGAAATGATATATTATCAACTTATTGTCTCAAGATTGTATGTCTCCGAGAAACAGAAAGACACTAAATAGGTTCATTTTCTTATTCCATTTCAAATCAGATGTATGCTTAACAAGCAATATTGACCAAAACATCAATTGGCTACATTACAGATCCAGAAACAAGCTCGAAAATGTTGTCTTGTATCCCCCCCACCCCACCCCACCCCATAATGCAAGGACAAATAGATTCACTGGCACAACTCATTATGTGAGGAGAAAGAAACGGGAGACAAACAATAGTTTAAACTCTGTTTTCATTCATATAAGGCAACATTAAAAAAAGGAAGGAAAGAAACGAAGACCTTCATTTTTCTATTATCTATAGGATGCCTCAGTTTTCCATTTGAACTCTAGCTTTGGGCCTATTTGTTAAGATGATGAACATATCTGAATTAGGTGCAACTACCAAATACCTTCTTTATTCATGCGAGACGTGAGTATGACAGATTCACTCCAAGTCTAAAAAACTGCCAAAATGTGCATTGTTAAAACCAGTGTTCTTTTCCCAGCTAACCTGCAAATAGAAAGACAAGTAGAGCATGACAAATACTTATTCGATGTATATTGATTTTTTGAATCCACAAAGAAACAACAAAGGAAACTGAAATCACAAGCACACAAGAAGACTTTTGCCATTCACCTTCTCTTCATGTGGATAAAAAGATGTCAATAATGATGCATGATGAACATGAATCTGGATTGGATTAAATGGAATAACCATTCAACTCAGATGTACCACAGAGAGTGAAGCCAAGAGCAATCCCAGTCACTCGAGGCATAGTAATCCTTTGCAGCCCACACTGAATTCTGCCATGACAATAAACTGCCTTTTCACTCGCTCCATTAGAAGATAGAAGTCCCTAGTCATGAGAGGGGCAAAGAATACACCTGACTAGGGTTTGCCAACAACCAATATGCACCAACACAAAGAAACTGAAACATATTCATCCAAGGGCACCTTAGAACGCACCAAATTAACCACTATGTTAAGTTCATCAGCCTATTCAAGCATAAAGGAGTAATTCCAATCCCCAGCAGAAATCACATTGCAAATCCTCTGTTGTATAGATTGCTGGAACCAGACATCTGATACTTCAAATCCTCATAACTAGGAACAAATTTGCTAAATCCCATCCCTCCATTTCCTAGGAATTCTGGCATACAAGGATCACTAACATTTTTTACCTCATTCCAAACACCCAAACTGCCATTTGAGATGTGCACATTTCTAAGCTGTTGAGCCGTCAATTGTGTATATGATGAAGGTTTGTTGGGCGGGGATTGACCCAGAAGCACAGGTGAAATGGAGTAAGTATCATCTGGGGGAGAGAATCTATTCCTGAAGCGATCTGATAACCTTATGTTCTGCTGTGCAGAAATTGATTGCCGCATCAGCATCTGAAGCTCTGAATCATGATCAAAAGGACTAAAATGAGGAGATAAAGCTGGCTTTGCATCAAAGCCTGGATTATTCAGCCTTGCTGACAGAAATCCTTTGCCAACTTCCATTATTGCAGGATCAATGAATTCAACATCCCCAGATATGCCAATGTTCCGAGATAGTGGTGCAGAGTTTTGTAGAAAATGATTTGCTGGAGAATAAAAAAATATATATTAAAATTCATTGAAGAGAAAGACAACAAAAAGGCAAACCATCATAAATTATAAATCACAAACCAGAATGGTCAAAATCATAGTGCACTGCCCCATGAGTAGGAAAGCCTGGAGGTACAACTCTACTTGGCACTGGGAATCCTGGTGGGGGAGAAGTGGAAGTTTTGGAAACTGTTCATGGCATTGCAGCAAAAAATAAATAAATAAGTACAGAGAGTAGTTCCAAAGCTTCAAAAGAATGGCAAAGAATAAATTTTAAATTCAAGGAAATTCACAGTTCAAAATCTTCCTGAGATAAAGTTTCTTTTTTATCACAATCTTCCTAAGTTGAGGCTTTGCATAACTGACAGTACAAGCTATGAGGGCTCAAGCATTTTAGTATTCCCAGATATAACTAAAAACTGGACATGAATCTTTCTAGATAACTCTTCACCCAACATGTGAACAACAACTAAAATAACTGCACACTAAGCACCACGACCCCTGTGACTTTCTCAACTCTGGCTCTGACTTTCTAAAGAGCAATGGAATTTCTTGTTCTATCTAAAAGGCATCATCATCACATGTCAAGATTTTACCTTCAATAGCCCATCTCTAAAATTTATCAATGGTTTAAATTCTGAAAATTTATCAATATTTCAAATTCTGAAAAAGAAACTAACACACTCCATCCCTCCCGAGATTTATACCAAGCAAGCATAAAATAAAAGATTTGATTAATAAGGGAGCAAGATAGAGAAATAAAATTTGAAGGCATTTTCTTTCATAGAATACCCTCAGCATGTAAGCAGGAATCCGCTGTATCATGTCACCCCAATGACCATCCAGTCATAACTATAAAGCAACTTAAAATATCAGTAGTTACTTTAATCTGTTATTTAGAAAGATGACCTCCTTAGGACCAGAGCCTAGAAACCATCTCCATGTTTCTTCTAAATAACAGGCATGCTTCCCACAGTGGTATGAATTAAAAAGGAAACCATCCCTAATAAAGGCTGCAGCCCTTTCCACAACACCTAAGAATACCAAGATAGCAATATCTGCCTCCCAACTTCAAAGAGTTAATATTCCAAAAGACAATCTATCCCTTCATAAAGAGTTAGTTTGTTGTTCTGAAACCTAAAGCCACCTTACACGTTCGGGAGGTACCAAGGCCCCACCAAACATTCCAGTTCTCTACATGTCCCTGTCGCAGGGATATAGCTATAGCCTAACTGGCAGCAACACCTTTCCAAAAAAGAACAGCTCAAGTTTAAATCCTTCTTCCCCAAACTATTGAATAACACCCCCACCCCCTGGAAAAAAAAAACACATTCTCCAATAAACAGGAGATGAATCATTCAGATCTAAGAAAGGAATGACATTCCCCATGATTCAAGGAAATAAATCAAAAACACATTTGTTAAGATAGGAATAATGATGAGTTTTTTTACTGAATCTCTTACTGAATAGTGTAGCCTGAGTGAATGACACGATATTAATTTTAAACATATTCCCTTACTGATAGTACCCTATGCCATTGCTTTAGCAAGAACTGCCAATATGAAAACAGCACATAATTTAGTTGGGAGTATCCCTGGCATTACTCTTTATCATAGATAGTTTTCTGAACTCAGAGCATTATTCACAAATACATAAAGGATGTATCATGCATCATCATATCATACATGGAAAAAAAACAAATGGATTTCCCATAATACAAGACAATGGCAAGAATATGTTTGGCAAAATTTAACAAAAATATGCATGAGGGCCATAGCAAGACAGCAATGGTACTACAATGGCAAACCATAATACACCCAGTTACATGAAAAGAACAGCTTCAGAAGAAAATGGGAAGATGCATCATGCATTGTATCAAAATAGACGGCACTCACCAGAAAAACTAGATGTAAAAGGATGCTTGCTGAGGAAATCATTTGATTCCACGGAACTAATATTTGAAGAGATGCCACGATAATTGTCCATCCAAGGATCCTTGTTTTCAATAATATAATTTGAGGAAGAAGATTTATTTGTTGCATTTTCAAGTGAATGCTCAAAATTAGACAAATGATTAGAGAAACCATCCTGCCTGGCAAATGAGAACCTTGATTGACTGCTCTCCTGTGCTTTTCGCATGCATGGTATTTTGCGGGAACTTTGTTGTTTATCATTATCAGCCAGCAACTTGACAAAACTCTGAGGTGATGTCAACGAATCTTCCCATACACCAGAATCAATGGATAGAATATTTGAGATAATGCTGCTCTCATCTGTATCTAGGTCAAGTTTATAGTCAATACTAGCTACATTACTACCATGTTCTTCCAAGCACTTCCCCGGTCCTACCTCTGACAAGACACTAGAATAGTTAGAAGACCTATCCCACTCAAAAAGGCCATTAGCTTGCCTGTCATGCAACCCATTAGACAAAACAGTGTTGCCAGATCTGAATGGAAAAGCAACCTCATCATGCTTAGCAGGAACAATGCTTGGATGTACATCAATAGTGCTTTGACAATTCTCGCCTTGCTGCCAGGAATGATAGGTTGACTGCTCCAAATACTGTTTTGGAGAAAGTAAAGATGAAATGGGTGGTTCATGATGGATGCTTCCAAAGCCCTGGACTTCCCGATCATCAAAACATAGTAAATCCTCAACAATTGCACATTCTCTCAGTGTTGGCGAGGATGAAGAATTACTAGGTGGCTCGCTCACAAAAGGTTGTGAGCCTTGACTTTTGGGCAGTTTATGATTAGAAATTGAAATATCTGGAGTAACAGGTTCACGGTACTCATCCTTAAGGTGATCATCAATGTTAATTGATGATAATCCAGAGCATAGTCCCTGCAAGTCCCCATCTGCACGAAAATTTTCATCTTCATCCAGACCAGTAAAATAGGACATTTTAGTGATTTTTGAAGGGCTAGTTCCAGCTGGTGGTTCATCAGTATCACTAGCACTGTCCTGAGATGCTAAAGGACAAGGAAAATGGTCAATCGATGTTAGATTGGCAGGATGCACTTCACAGCTTCCTTCAGGTATGGTTCTTTTTATATCACCAGAACTTTTGGTGATCACAGCTTCTGGCGCAAGACCATGGTCCCCATGTGATGTCTCAGGTTTATGATTAGGAGTTCCACCTGATGATGACAAACTTGTAACTGGTGGCAAACTGCCAGCGACACGCGTAACCCTGAAAAAGCCATTAAATAGAATATAATAAAATTCTGATGCCACATACCATAAGATAAAAGTCAGCATGCCACATATCATAAGATGAAATTCAGGATGTCATATAACAACAGATCTCATACCATGAAGATGCCCCGTGAAGTGTATTGGATCTTCCAGCACCACTATCCGCACATGACCCGCTATCCCAGTTCACAATATTTTGCTGGAAAGCAACAGTCAGGGTATTTCAAATAGTAAGAGCACTGCATGAGTAATAAACAATAACACTACTTTTGTAGTTCATTTTAACTTTACTGAACTGGAGATCATTCCATATTTTTACCTTATAATGATTACATCAGATTATATAATTTAATGATCAATCCTTCAAGAATACAGTCCCCTAACTGCATCACCAGAAATAACCATTTTTTTCTGAAAAGGCAAAATATAACATGGAGGCTTACATTTGAAGAAGCATTGGCATCAAGTTTGGCCGTGGATGATATGTTCCTATTGGTGGATTCATCTGCTGAAGGTGGCAAAACATTTCCTGAACGCCGATGCAAATTATTTGTAGCACCAACAATTTGTTGTACTCTACTCCTTTAAAACAATAATAAGATAATTTAAGAACAATACAGGTATATATGAATAGCAAAAAGACCAGAAATATTAGGCAAGTCTTCTTAAGCAAAGTAATTTAATGTAAGAGAGATGAAAACTGGAAAATGGTGGAGACCAGATAATAACCTTGTAAAGGCTGAAACTAAATCATCTTTTGTAAAACTATCTTCCTCAGAGCCAAAATCATGCAAATATAAACAGTCCGGAATGCTGCAAGGCTGGAACAACAGAAGTATTAGCAGAGGGGTAGCAGAGAAAGCTAAGTTCTTGGTAAGCAGACTTGTAAAAGATGAATAGTCTGCATGTTCTTACCGTATTTTTCAGCCATGCATGGCAGTATTTTGTTGTTCCAAAACATGCCCTGTATACAACTTTATTAATCAACAGATTGTCAACAAAAAAGTAACACACAGAGGAACGATCATCTTACCTCAAGGATCTACCTTCTAAGACAAAACTGTGCACTGATTGAATACAACGAACTGCTTCATCCTCTTTTGCATATGTTATATACCTAACAAGTGAAAAAAGGTACCATGTTAACACTATAAAACATCAAATGACTACAGTATGACAGAATCCCTAATTAGGATTCAAGTTTCAGCCCACTGTAGGGGGGAGAGAACATTTGACAAAAAAAATGGAAAGTGAACTTACACACAACAACTGTTGTTTGCAGCATGTTGAATTGCCCCTGTTGCGGTTCGAGATATAGACACCTTCAGAACCTTTCCATATTGGCCAAAGTACTCTTTTCGCTGAAGAAGCTGATAGAAACAAAAAAAAACCCACCTCAGACTCCAGAAATATATAAAGAAGTGTAAGCAGATGCAAGAATTACTACAGCAGGATTACATATACATAGAAGCTGTGATGAGATGCACAAAGATAAACAAAAATACTCACGGATTCATCTGCAAGATTAAGAGGTAATCCAATTATATACACTAGATTCCTTTGAATGACTCTAACATTGCTTAGATGCATCCTTCCATCAGATGTTTTTGGCTTCACCTTATGGGACTTTAGTTTTCTCTCTGAATGCATTTCAGCTACTAGCCTACATAGCAAAGAGTGCATGGTGAATTGTGGACATCAACAACTCATCAAATAGTATTTGTACAATAGAAAGGAACCGCACAGTGAGCATGATTATAACCTTTCACAATTTGCTGCCATCCCCACAATTTTTTCTTTGTCATAAGGTGTACGACACGCTGGGCAGCGACCCTCGGAGTTATCCTTGTCGGCCATTTCCATAATGTGGTTCCAGCACCAAACACAGACCTGTGACAATAAGAGAGAAGAAAACAAATGTGAACATAATATAATAGAGATGTGGAGAAGCCAACAGTCTTTTTGCACAGAAACTAATATACAAGTAAGGCTCGTAGCTTAAACCTCATAACCACATTTGCATGGTTTCAATTGCTGATCAGTCAAATCCATCTCCTCAGCACACAATGGGCATGTCTTGTCTCCCTTGTCACTCATGATTGCCCTGGAGAATATTCAAGCAACATTAGACATATCTTCATATAACATAATTTAAAAATAATTCGGCCAATGCCAAGATTTCCTAACACCCATAAAAAAAAATAAAAAAAATCCACCCAATTCTACCAATTATCTCAGTTTAGACTAGTTAAAACAACTAAAAATAGCTTCTACACTCAAACAATAAACATAACACACCCAAGTTTCATAACAACACAAAAGGTCAAAAATGTCAATTTCTTTCAATTTCTCAGCAACCAAACACAGTATTATCAAGTAAATATTCATAAATTCTATTAAATCTAATCATGCAACTGATGAAAAAAAAACACTTCCTGTTCACTAACCAACAAAGTCAACAACAACAAAAAGAAATACACAAAAATCAACAAAGCAATTGAAAAAAAAAATCCAAACTAACCAATCTAAGAGAAATCATACATTTGTACATCCAAACCCGATTCAGGATCCGAAAAATCAGAATTCAATTTCCAATCAAGATGTGTTAAACAAGAGACGGATTTTTCAATTTTTAGATGGTAACTTTCTTTCTAGGTTTAACGATCTAGGTTGTAGTTGTTATTGTTGTTGTTGTTGTTATTATTATTATTATTATTATTATTATTCCAAAAAAAAAAGTTTCGATCTTAAATTAGTTAAGGTCAGCCAAAGTAATAAATAGAATAAAAGAGAGATTTCTTTTTCTTCCTGAAGAGAGAGACTTACAGTGAGGAAGAGGAAAAAAAAGCAGAAGAGGAGGGGGAGGAATCTCTGAGCTTTGAGCTTGTGTGTGAGAGAAAGAGAAGGCGACCTCTGGATAAAAGTGAAAGCCACAAACTAGTGAGCGTGTTTACTAGTGGGTGCGTCCGTGTTTTATTTTTTATTTTTATTAATAATGATTATTGGATGGACGGATGGGATGGGATGGGATGGTGGGGATGGTTGTGGGTGGGATGGGATGGGATGGCATTGCTGTTGTTTGTCGTTGACGGATGGATAGATGATTGCTTGTTTTTGCGCTTGTGCTTGTGTGCTTTGAGTTTGCTTACCTGTCATTAACGTAATTGCTGCTCCTCTTCGTTATCTTGGGGTTGATTGGCGCTGGGTTCAACCCTAGTTTTGTAAATTTTAAAACAAATTACCTTTATTTTTAATTTATTTTTTATTATTTTAATATATTTTTATTAAAAATAATTTTTAAAAATAAAAATATATAATTTTTATATATTTTTAAATAAAAAATATTTTAAAAATTATCTTAAAAAAAACTTAAGTTTTTTCTTTCAAGATTTAAGCTATTTAAACTACATTCTAGTTGGTTTATTTAAAAATTGATCAAATTTAATATTTTAAAAACATTGCGTGTATCATCAAAAAATTTTAAAAAAAAATTAACAGGGCTCAATCTTTCATGCAAACCAATAAATATTATTTTTATGAATTTAAATATTACAATAACTATATTTTGCTCTTCTTAAAAAGTTAATGAATTATTTATTATGATTAATATAATTATTTCACAAGGGTTAATTATTATTTTAAGATTGATAAGGGATAAATTGGTTTTTTATATTTTTTAAAACACAATCAAATGATTAAATTACTTTTTTGAGTTTTTAAATCAACTAAAATGTATTTTGTTGTTAGATATTGGAAATTATATATATATATATATATATATATATATATATATATATATATCCACACACATACAGGGGTCTAAAATCTTAAATCCTAATTTTACAATCACAAGAGTTGGGTCTAATGACCAAGACTATTGTTGACAGGCAACACATCATTAAAAAAAAAAAACTAAAAAGGACTCAAGGTTTATTACAGTGGTATGTTAGGATTTTTGCACGGGATATATTTGGTTTTATAGAATTAGTGAGGGATATGTATGCCTTTTACTCTATTTGTTGCAAAGTGTAAAGTCCTGGATACTCTCGGAAGCAGAATTTCTGTTTGCTTTGGGATATAGGCTATTTCGGTTTTTCCTTCTCTTCAGCACAGTGAGATTATCAACATAACATTGGGTTTTAAAACAAATGTTTTTGTTTTTAAGGGTATTTTTGTCTTTTATACTCCAGTTTTTTTGTAAATTTCGTGTGGGGGTAAGGATGTTTTGGTATACATAAAAAAACAAAATAAAAAGTTGTTGGGGCGTGATAAGAACACACCAAAGTGTGGAGGTTGTCTGTGCTATTTGAACGGCATATGACACCTTCTAGTATCCAAAAATACCCAACTATCGTCTCAGGTAGGCCTGTCCATGGTTCGGTTCGATTCAGTTCGAACCATAAAAACCAACCGAACCGAGCAACTTGTATTTTTTTAAATTCAAACCGAACCGAATTTCGGTTCAAACCGAACTAGTTTGGTTCGGTTAAATTTAGTTTTTTGGCTTAAAAAGAGGGAAACCTAATCATGGATGTGGTAATGGACCAGCATGCTTTCATGAGCAGAGAATCCAAGGCTTTCGAAGTTTCCCTCTCCACATGCTTCCATTTTCCCCTTGGTTTCCCTTTCTTATATCGTCTCTCTCGGTCCGATTTGGCTTTTCATCATCCGCCTCTCTGCTCAATAATGGCTTTTTTTTTAAGTGGCTCCTTTTGATTTGCTTGTAGTCGACATAGTACAACCCATGTCTTAAGGATGGAAGCAGTGTCAGATGGAAAAACTTTACCTTGCCGTTCCTCCCTCTCTTTCTACTGCAAGTGAAGAGAGAAGCCAAGAGTTTTTGTTTGGCTGCAAGTATACTAGATGGATGCGGAGACGTGAGTTAATGACTTATTATTCGGCTAGAGAAGAGACAGATGCAGGGGACAGAAATGTAGGGTGGATGAAAATTAAAAGGGAAAAAAGGCGATAAATTATCTCTAGTGTGGGTGGCGACTTTTCATGTAATGTTATCAATTAGGGTTAGGTTTACTGTATTATTTATAGGTTGTTTATTAACTTTATTTTATGGGTGGACCGGTTCAGTTCACCGGTTTCAATGGTAAAACCGAACCGAACCGGCAAACTTTTATGGTTTTAAAAATTGGTTTAATCGGTTTTTCATCTCGGTTCAGTTTTCTCAATTAATTTTCCATCGATTTTTTCAGTTAATCGGTTTTTTTAACACCCCTAGTCTCAGGCAAAGCATTGTAGGGCGACATGTTTTGTCCTAAAGGCTGCCTTTAAGTGACGACTAGATTTCTTCTACTCCACCATCTTTTCTCTCTCCTCCAAAGTTCAAAACTACCATAAACTTTTGTATTATTTTAATTATGGTCCTCATAGTTTTTATTGTTCTATATTTGCTTTGAATTCTTTTTATGATTTATTTATTTTTTCAATTTCATTCTTTATCATTATATTTTATTTTATTTTGATGTTGGATTTGGTTCTCTTTCTTTCCATTGATATTTATTTTGTTTTTCACCCTTCTTCTAATTGATTTTCTTTTCAATTTCATACCTGATTTTTTTATAAAAAAAAAAAGTTGAGCACCATTCTTTTCATTATAATTTCTTTTGGTTTCATTTATTTTCTTAATTGAATTTTTTTCCAGAGTCATCCCTTGTTGTTTGATTTTATATGATTTTAATACCAAATTGATCATTATTTTTTCAATCCTGGTTTTTAAACCCAACCCAAAGGTCGATCCCGGGTAAGTCCTAGGTCACAAATCAAGTGGGTTGGTCAAGGTTATCTAGATCAACTTGTTCTAAAACAATATTCAACGGGTTTTAAATTTTTTTTACAGGGAAGTTGCGTCTTTATTTTTTTTAATTATGGCTTTTAAACTCGACCCGGATGTCGACCCCGGGCAAGTCCCGGGTCACGGGTTGTGTGAGTTGGCCAGGGTTACCCGAGCAACTAATTTTTTTATTTTACAAATATGTAAAAATGACATTATTTTGGTGAAAATTTTAAAAAGAAAAAAACATCAATGGGTTTTAAATACGACTTTTAAAATAAATTAAAAATAATTTAACAAAGAAATTGTGTCCCATTCTTTTGATCATGGTTTTTAGACCTGGCCCAAGAGTTGACCCAAAGCAACTCCTAGGTCATAGGTCGAGTAAGTTGACCAGGATTACCCGGATCAACTAATTTTTTTATTCTACAAGAAGTCAAGAATGTAAAAATTATATATTATTTTATAAGGATTTAGCAAATAAAATCAACGAGTTTTGAAAAACATTAACAAAAAAAACTAGTCACAATTCCTTTGATCATGGTTTTTAATTATTGTTTTTGCTTCATCCCTTAACATTTAGTTTATTGAGAATTTTGTTTCATAATTTTTTGAAGTTTGCATTCTATAATATGATGTCGGCCTCATAACCAAAGTTACAAGTATATAAGGTTAATTTTAGTTGACTTCTATTTTTTTAGTGTATTTTTTTTAAAATTATATTTTCCAATATTTTGTTGGTTACAAATTAGTCTTTATTATTTTTTTTCACTTTCTTTTCTTTGAAGTTATTCCTATCTCATGTCTCGAGTAACAGATTTGATAGGTTAACTCGAATCTTTTTCTGTTGTCACTTTTTTTATATATATCATAGATGTTAATTTTTTAATAATTCAGTTTATTTGCCGTCATTACTTTTTTTAAGTATTATTAGATTAGCTGAGGTTATTAAACCCAGTCGACCTAGTGATCCAATTCTATGATTTTTTTTAAAATCCCAAGTTTTGTATGGAGTTTTTTTTTTCACGTTCGGAAAAAAATTGTTTGGCCCACAGTATAACATGGATCATCTATCTAGTTCATTATCTATATATATAAAAAAATTCATTTGGCTCTAAAGTTAAACATGTGAGGTTGCACTTTACACTCACTTGTTTCCCTTGGCCCTCATTGTTTTTTTTATATATCTTAAAATAAAATTCTATTTAAATAATTATTTGTAATGATATTTATAAAATTATCCAATTGCTATATATATTTTAAATAATATTTGATTTTAAAAAAACAATTATGGCCTGTCATTAAATACATGTCAAATATGTTGTTGTATTGTAATATTTGTGAACCATCCCAATAATGAAAAAAAAGTTGAACACTTGGTGAACATCTATTGGTCTTTAGGACTGCCGTATCTCCATGTCACAATAAAAATTTTAAATTCATCTTTTCATTTGCTCACATTATAATCTTGGTTCTTTTTTTTTTAAGTGATTGTAATTTATAATTTGTAATTTGTAATTATAACTTGTTATGTAATGCAATTGTAAATCCCACCACAATACATATGCGAGAGCAAGCACAACAGCTACACAATAAAACCACACCCTCTTAAACCAAATTGAAAAAAATTAAAATTAAGTGTCAAATGATAGCAAAAAAAAAAATTGAAATATCAAAATAAAATAAAACTACTAAAAGGGATGTAAAAAAACGACTGCGCTGTGGATGAATAATGCAACTTAGAGTGCAATTGAGTGTGTATGAATAGTGGTAGCATATCGAAACACTTAACTAATTTAGTTTTTTTTTAGTAATATTAATATAATTTTAGTATAATACCATTAATTATAAATATAGATTTTATCAAAACTACACACTACTTACTAGTTTCATATAATAACCTCTTTTATCAATGATAGAAAACAAAAATAATATTTTTTTGCATGGGATATATGTTGAGATTTTATCTAGTCTAATCAGGAATTGTGTAGGTGTAAGATTCTATATTTGTTTCTTGAATTAGGATAATTATTCCTGTAATTAGTTTCCAGATTTCCTTGTATATTTAGTTTCCTATTTTGATATAGGTTTGTATCCTATAAATTGTATCATTCATATTCAATCAATACAATGAAAAAACAATTCTGAAAACAAACATGGTATCAAAGAGTGGTTTGAAAAACCTCTGCCTCTGCAAAAAAAAATTCTTAAACCTCTGCCATTGATATAGGAACCTCTGCCTTACGTAATTATTATTATCGTTCTTTTTTTCCTTCCAGTTATTATTCTTTTCTCCCTTCTAATGAATAAAGATGAGTGAAAAAAACATTAAATCGTCTGGGATGAAATCAGTTCCTGTTATTGTTCAATCTGAGGGTGTTTTTAATGTAGGAATTATTCTCACCGAATCAAACTATGATGTTTGGTCCTAGCTGATGGAGATGCATATTTCTGAAAGGGAGAAACTCTCCTATATTTGTGATAAGAAGAAGCCACCTGCAGAGACAGAAGATGGATATAAAAAGTGTTATGCTGAAAATCAAAAAGTGAAAAGGTTGTTGTTGATGTCCATAACTCCAAAAATTATGAAGCGTTACCTCTGCTTACCTATTGCTCACGAAATCTAGAGTGCTCTATCAAAGGCCTTCTATGATGGAAGCGATGAGTTGCAAGTTTTTACCTTAAGCTAAAAGGCATTCACCACCAAACAAAGTAGCAAATCTCTATCTGAATATTATGAAGAACTAACTGAGGTTTTTCGAAAATTGGACCATCGTGATAAAGTAATCATGACAGATCCTGAAAACATTGTTGCATACCGAAAATCCATTGAGCAACTTAGGGTACACATCTTTCTTGTTGGATTGAATGGTGAATTTGAACAAGTTCGTGGGGAAATACGATGCATGGAACCAGTTCCAGACTTAGAAGAATGTTATTTTTTGGTCCGACGAGAGGCAATTCGTTGTGCAACTTTGAAAAGGAGAATCTGGAAATCCAGAAGCTTTCACCATGTTGGCTAGACACCGATCTAATCAAAACTGGCAGAACCATCCTAAGACCAACAATGGCACTAACAAGTCTACCTACAAATACACCCAATGCAATTAGACTGACCATACCAAAAGTCGGTGTTTCGAACTTATGGGGTATCCTGAATGGTGGGATCATAGTCGTGATGCACGGAAGAAGAATTTAAAAAGGCTCTCTACGGTAGCAATTACAGAAACAAAAATTAAGGATGATGTTGCTGAAAAGGCCTTTGCACTGGTCTTAATTGCAAATAACGGTGGTAAAGTTTTAAATATTTCTACACATGTTTTCAATAGTGCATGGGTAATTGATTTTGGCACTACAGATCATATGACATTTGATTTTAGATAGGTCTCAACTCTAAATTCATCCTTATAAAAAAAAATTTCTACTGCCAATGGTGCTTCGACCCTAGTTATTGGGGAAGGATCTGTGACTTTCACTAGTACTTTGAATTTAAACTCTATTCTAGTTGTTCCATCGTTAGATTACAACATGTTGTCAATTTCTCAAATAACCAAAACTTTATCTTGTGTTGTAATTTTTTGCCTAAATTTTGTGTGTTTAAGGACATTCGAACAAAGCAGACGATTGGGCATGGTATTAGGCAAGGGAAGTTGTATTACTTGAACCTGGTGCCAACGAGTTCAAGCGAGTTATGAAAAGCCTTAACAGTGGATGGCTCTGAGGGG
>Ga0325405_1004058_pt1 | contig 15030 bp, 5 predicted proteins | sample PopdelMetagenome_21_FD_205663 | JGI IMG/M metagenome (GOLD analysis project Ga0325405, IMG submission 205663) | Populus deltoides microbial communities from Bellville, Georgia, United States - Xylem-Control-R2 | ecosystem: Host-associated > Plants > Phyllosphere > Stem > Wood/Secondary xylem... | reverse complement strand
GAAAAAAGAAGCATTCCAAAAAGAAACAGAGGAGGCTGAATGAGAGCCTGCAGAGGAAAACGACGGAGGAACGGGCATGGAGGGATTCGTTATTGATGCTCAAGCAACGCAAAAAATGCAGCTAATCTTCCTGAACCCTCTCAAAAGTGCCAAGATAAGGTTTCATTGCTAGTTGGCTGTCTGGCTCTCCTTCCATCTTTTCCCCTGAATTCAAAATTAGTTCAGAAAAAATTTCCTTGCAATGATTCGACATGAACCAACATTTGTGTCTAGCTAAAATGAGAAAGAAGGAAAGGTTCAGTGTTTTTTTTTTTCCTCTAGTAGTTTTATTATTTCATACCTGGTTTATTTATCATTATTTTTTTTATTTTAAATATTTAATACTCTGGTCTATTTATATCATTTTTTTCTTATCTTTATTTATTTGTAATTTGTTTTTTTTTCTTTCTTTATACTTTTTTTTTGAAAAATTATTATACAATGACTAAGAAAATAGTGTTTCACTGTAGCAATTGCAACATTATTCCATTCTTCTGCTATGTTAAAAATTAATTTGAAATCTTACATGTTTTTATTAATGCATATGATATTTACTATATTTTATTATATATATGGATCAACTTTTTGATTCGTAATTATACTTGTTACTCGATGTTAAAAAAGTATTAATACCATCTATACATCGATGTTTTTGCGTTAGACAAAAAATTATTTGACCTGCAACAAGGCGAGTTGAATATATATGTTAACACTTTGTTTTTTGTATATAGTGACACATATAGTTCTTAATGTATTTAATTAAATACATGCAGAGGCTTTTTGATTTATAAATAGATTTTAAAAAAACACATTTAAAAAGCTTGCATATTTATTTGTTTTTTGTCAAAAAAAATCCGATACTCGATGAAGCGTGGGTCAAATAACTGATAAAATCTAAAAGGTGTGGGAAGAAATCATTGTAGCAATCCAAGATAGAATTACCTTTTTACCTTTTTCAAAACAAAATAAATAAGTACCTATTGAGGGTAATATGGTCTTTTACAGGGGCCCATTGATTATTACCATATTGATGGGGGTAGATTGGTCTTTTGGTATGTTTGATGTATAGTACAATGACTGCATTAAAAATTGATGTCCCTTGGTCTTTTCAATTTCTTATGCATAGTAAAACGCCTAAATTTACCCTAAAACATAAAATCTCATTCACTTGTGTTTAAGGGACCTTTGGTAATTTCATTATGGTTTATATATATATATATATATATATATATATATATATATATATATATATATATATATATATAATCTTGTTTATAGAGGGGCAACATAGTAATTTTAAAAATATAATATTATTTTTTTAAAAATATTGATGAGTGCAATGCACGTGGGTTTATCTCGTGCCATTCAGGTTACACGTGAAAGGGCTTTAATCGACTAAGTGATGGCTTTCAGGGCAGCCAAATAGTGGCTCTTAAGGTAGTGTTAAAATCTTCTCAGTCACCCCTCCATCTCTAGATGGCTTGTGTGGCTTATTAACCTCCGGTTTGATGTTGGTGGGCTTCTCTTTTTTCCTTTTCTTTTTCTCTTCTCCTTGGTTTTAACATCTCTCTTTGCAAGATTTTGAAATAGCCTTTCAGTTTATCTACCCTTCAAATTTGGTCCCTGTTCTTTTTATTACTATTTTTTAATTTAAAATAATTTATGAAATTATCATTTTTCTCAATTTCATCCTACTTTAATTTTTTCTATCTGCCAGATTTGGTTCCCATTTTTTTATTACTATTTTTAGGTAATTTTTGTAATTGATTTTTTTTTTACAATCTCATTTTGTTTTAGTTTTTTCCCTATCAATTTTGATTTTCATTCTTTTGATTGTTATTTCATTTACTTTTACTGATTTTTTAAATTGATATATTTTTTTAGTTTCATCATTCACCATTAAATTGGCTGGGAATTGAGATTCTTTATTGAGCCTGAATTTATGATTTCATGGGTTGTGAGTTTAGAAAATTAACCTAGGTTTAGAAGATTTTTCTGGATTTGATTTTTTTTTTGTTTTGCTTTTTTTTAAGCTCATTTTTTTTAACTTTATCTTTCAACATTTATTTAATAAAAGATTGAGCTCCATTAATTTTTTTTTATTTTTTTCTTATAGAATCTTTCACTGATTTTGAAAATAACATGGTTTGCTTTAGGTCTTTTTATTTGATTAAATATAAGCATAAGATGCTTGCTTCATGATATTTTGTTTGGTTTGATTAAATATAAGCAAGGAGACAAGTCATGAGATTTCAGTATTAACCCATCAACCATAAAAGTTTTTCCTCATGACTTGAACATTTGTTTTTTGCGTGCAAGGAAAAGATTTGAGTGTAGCCCGCAACACGGTACAAGCCTCATAGCTAGTAGAAATACCTAAATCATGTAGGGTTTCGTTGCAGCGATCCACAATGCTTTTTTCTTTTTCTATTTCTATATAGCCATGAAACTCTGTTTCTTCAATTGCATACTTTTATAAAAAATTATGAAGGAGGAATAAAATTAAAACAAAAGGGAATAAAATATAAAACAAGGCGAAAATGAGTGATGGTTTCAAAAATAGGACAAAAAGTTTTTTTTAATCCTCTTACTCTTTATATGATAACTTTTTAGTCCCTCAATATTTCAAAAATTTAAGTATGGTACAAAACTTTTTAATTTATGATTAAGATTCTTTTATATAAAAAAAATGCTAAAAAAGCATGTATATTTATTTTTTATTAAAAAAAATTCATCCGACTCACAATGAAATACGTGTCATTTATTTTTATTTGCTGAGAAAGAAAGAGGAACGAGAAGGGGTTTTAAGAGTTTTGTAGTCAATTTGTCTCTATAAAACCTTAATAAAAGGGTTATATTAAAAAAAAATTATATTATTTAAGAAGGTTGATTGTATCTTTTAAAAGAATAAAAATATCATATATTTTTTTTTGTTGGAGAGTGTTTGTTTTGCGGCTTAATTACAAAATTAGCCAATTGGTTATAGATAAATTTTTAAAAAATCACATTGGTTTACCAAAAAGTGTTAGACACGGTTTAATATTATATTAGCTTTTGTTTTTTATCTAATCATATAGAAAACATTATTTGATTAATCGAGTAGTTTATGTTTTTTTTACATTAAGCCTCACATATAATTGTATAATTGCATTTTAAACCTTGATTCTATAAAAGCTAAAAATAACATGTGTTTTCATTCATGAAGACATGCTTTTCATTTATTTTGTATATAAAAATCCATTTCACAACATTTTTAATCAAATTTATATTTTTAAACCTACTTCTATAAAATCACAATTATAAATATTGTTTAAAACTTATTTTGTTTTAATTATAATAGTTACCAAATTGTCAATCAAACACTTAATACCAAACGTTATGCTTTAATTTCTAGAAAGAAAAAAACATATTATAGAAAACTCTAAATCATGTGGGAAGACCACCATGCATGTCCACTGTAGACCAAGACATAGTCTATTGTGGATTTGCACAATGAATTTTCTCATTTTTGAAGGCTTGAGATGGAGGTAATTTTGTATTTTCACATAAAGTAACATTACCATTCTACCATTTATTGAAAAAATTAGACGCCTATGATGTAAGTATATTTTGATCTTTTTATATGCTCATTGATAATTAAAAGATTGAATCGGGGTATGCTAGTCTTTTTAATTTTAATTGTATAATAAAAAAACTATTATGCCTCGAAGGTCAACAAAAATTAGACCGTTGATCAAGGAGTTTTTTGATATTTTACAAACTTTAGAGTAAAAAAATTAACCCTAAAGGTCAAAAAATAAATAAGTTATTGACCAAGGGAGTTTCAGAGTTTTCACTTTTTGAGCTACAAGAAAAATACACATGTATCCTTAGAAAAATAATTAAGGTCAGACTTTAAATTACAATTTGTCATATATTATTTTTTTTCTTTTCCAATTCGATCTTTATTCTTTTAATTTCTCATTTTGATCATTGGATCTTTTGTTAGAGTTTTATTAGTTTTTAATTTTTTCCTTAAATCAAAGTTTATTTTTTTTCCTCTTTAGCCTTCATTCTAGCCCTCATTCTTTTAATTTCTTTTTCAATTTAATCCTCCAATTTAATTTTTTTAGATGGACTCATTTTTTTTTAATTTTGATTTTCACCCTTATTCTTTTAATTACATTTTTTATGCAGTCAATTTTCTTTCCAGTTATATTTTTTGGTGTTTGATTTGTTTGGGATTAGATTTCACTGTTTTTCTATTTGTCATGTTTTCAATTTAGTCATACGGATCACAAGTTTTAAATATTAATGCAGCCAGGTATCCTTTTTCCCTCTCATTTTGTTTTACTATTTTATCATTTTACATTATGTTTTATTTGAAAAAATAGTTTTGTGGTTACCTTTAATTTCTATTCAATCAATTTGTCTCGATCTCATTATTTAGACCACAGGTTTTGCATGCTTTTTGTGGATGAAGTTTTTTTGTAATTAATTTTTGTAGACTTTTTTTTAAAATTTTATTTTATACAAATGAGTTTTGTTTTGTAAAAAAATAGTTATTTTGGAACAATATTTCGAATATGTTCGGCCATGCATTTGTTTTCCTTTTATTTTATTAATCGGTTTCAAATATGTTTTTATTTTATTAACTTTGATTGATTTTAATAAACATGTTTAATAGACACAAACCCATAAATTATCTTGATTTACGTCTATCTCTCAGTTTTTCTATTTTCTCTTTTAGTTATTGTTAACTATTTATTTATTTGCATAGATTATTATTGGATGTTTTGATAATTTTTTTGATTTACATTTATAATTTTTTTTTGTAAAAAAAGCATATCAAAATAGCCTTTGTACTCAAGTGTTTTTCTTAAAAAAAAAACTTATGATCTGTTGCGAAATGCACGTTAAATCAAATTTTTATTTCTCTCTGATTGCTTTTTTTTCCCCTCATTTTTTTAGATCATTTTTTCATGAATTCATCTTTGAACTTTTGATTTGTTAGGGATTCGACTTCGTACGATTTTATTGTTTTGCTGTTGTTTTTTCTGGAAAAATATTGGTTTGGTGATTATCTTCAATTTTTTTTTACGTGTTTATCCCGATCTCATGATTTAGGTAACGGGTTTTATATGTTATTTTTTTAATATAAAGTCTTTTTAGAATTGTTTTGTTTGTTTTTATTTTCGAGATATTATTCTGATTTATTTGTAATTTTTTTTTATTTATACAGACAAAGTTTTTTTTTTCAAAATAAAAAAAATATTTATTTTTAAATAACATTGCTGATTTGTTCGGCCTTGCATAATTTTTATAGGACGTGAGTTTATTCAATCATTTTTATTTGCATTTATCTTTTAGGTTATGAGTCTTTTAAAATATTGATTTATTTTTTATTGATTTAAATAAAGAATTGAGTGAATATTACATTTTGTGTGATTGAATATCTTAATTTTTATTTATCTTTTAATTTTTTTTATTGTCAATGATTGTTTTTCATTTATTTACATATATAGTTATTAATTTATTTAATTAATTACTTATATTGACTTTTCAATTCACACTTTAAAGTTTTTATACTAAAAACACTTAAAAGCAATCAACATGCCCTATATTGTTTTTTAAATAAACCCCGGCTTTCTATGGGTTAAATAGCTAGTTTCTTGCGAATAACTATCTTATTGTTAATTTGCTATCTAGAATTATTGTCAAAATAAAAACAATTAAAGCAGATTATTTATTAACAAAACTCAAAATTAATAGGGTATTTAAGAGTATAATAACAATTATTTTTAAAGTATTTTTATTTAAAAATATATTTAAATAATATTTTTTAATTTTTTAAAATTATTTTTGATATTAATAAAACAAAACAAAATAAAAATATAAAAAATATTATTTTTTAATTTTTTAAAATGACAAAACAAACGTGATCTAACAGCAGTGAGAACAAAGTCAAGAACCCAAATTGCAAGTAAAGCTAACACCTCTTGTTAAATGTCATTGAGGGACCAGAATCTTAACAGTCATGGAGCCCAAGCATCGATGATGCGAAGCAACTTTTCTTTTCATAACATCAGTGGACTGCATACAAGACGTCAAGGCAAGAACCCAAACCTGTGTAAGGGCGAGCTATTCCTGCCACGTGGCCTCCTCCCTTTCATGTTTTTTCTACCTCCTCAACTAAGCACAGTCGTGCTGTCCGTATTTGGTGCCGACTAGATATTTCATATTTCTGCAAGAAGGAAAGAAAGAAATGGCGATAATTTCTGTGTCAGCACTAAGAGGGGCTCGGTTCCCTCTCTTTATCAATAATCCACACCCATTTCCTCAGGTGATTGACTATTTCTCTTGATATCTAATTATTGATTATTTGATATGTGGGTTCTTCTTTTACCAATCATTCTTGTCTTGTCTTGACAAACTACTTCTTTTTGTTTCAAAAGTTTCCAATTCGAAGCAGGAGATCAAGTAAGCTCAATTTTCGCTCAAAGGGTTTTACCCCTTTTGCCCGGTATGCTCAATCACAGCAGGATCTTTTCTCTTCTCGCCTCCAGGGTTGGTTACTATCACCTCAATGGTCACATAATGAAATTAGGAATTTACCCGTTTACGTTTACCTATATATTCCACCAGTATATAAAGTTTCAATGAACTTGCTGTCACTTCATCTGATTTTAGCTGTAATTATACTTCGTTATTGAAAACTAATATATGTTATACTATCAGACGGTATTGAAAACTTGCCCAAACTTGTGGAGGATATTGTTCAGACATCTATCAATACCGGTCCACGTGGAGCCCTAAGGCTGGCTCAAGGTATTCAAGCATTTCTTGGAGTTGGTGGCGAGTGGCTGGCAGATGCATCAAAGGTAGTTTGCGCTCCAATTGTTTTCTTTCTTTTTTACTTCGACACAAATAAATAAATAATAAAACACTTCCAGTTTTGCATACAATGTATGGATAACTATCTCGTTTGCAAGCACTTCTGCTTTTCCTGTAGCATGCCTGGAAACTCATCAGAGATGTAATTTGTTGATTTGTTAGTCAATTGATTACATTGTGAGAACTGGTTAAGCCTATGAGATTGTAGAAAATTGAGCGATTATTTCTAATATGTTTCTTTTCCTTTCGACAAGACTCTGGTTGTCGAGGTTGGAATTCCTGTCTTCTCCTGGAACTAGAGTTAATTTTTCTGACTGGTAGCAGTATTGCTCGTGCGAACTTGACTGTGAAACTCTTCCTTTTACAGCATATTTATCTCTTAAATTCCATGTATGGCCTCCCAACATAATGCAACCAAGTTCTTCAGTGATTCCTGTGGTCAGGACTGAGAGGTTGAAGGTTAATCCACTTAGTTGAATGGGATCAAGCACGGCTTACAATTGCAGTGGGTGATTAAGACTCAAGGATTCTATTTTAACATAGTATAACCCAGCTGCATAGTGGATGCAAAATTATCCCAGGTTCAGTTCCTTCTGGTATTACATCATTTAAAGCGAAAATATGATGCAGAAAGAGGGTTGAAATTCTTCTTTCAACTTACATCATTCCTAGTTGCCATTCTGTCTCATATGATGATGGTTTTGGGACTTCGTTTTTCAGTCCTATTCTCAGAACTTTTACTATGAGAGATCCTTTTTCCTAGATGTTTTTCCAATCAGATTTTGGGTGGGCCTTAGTAAGATACTGTTGCTAGTTTCTCTCTCTACTGTCCTAGGGTATAACTTGGATTCTTATTTGTTTTTCCACTAGTGAGAATGACTGTAATTTTGCATGACATCTATATTTAGAACCCAATGCTTGCAAATTATATTGTCCGTAGATGCTAATGCATTAAACTCGTGTAAGTTCTTACGCTACCTCTATATTGATGTTTCTTTGCAATTCATTTGGGAAATCCATAAGATGCTTCCTTAAGCTAGTGCCCATTCTTTGCAAATCTTGTGGCAATATGCAGATTGTTGTTTCTTGCATTGCCTATTTCTATTGAGTTGCAGTTCCTCTAGATGGCTACTGGAACGATATTATTGTCATTGTAAAAGAAAGGGTATACATGCATCAATGATTTTCTGATGGCAACAGGGAATCTATGGAAGCAATTATGGTATATGAAGCATGACAGAATAGAGGATTGGTTGGCATTATAGAGATATTAAACCTCATGGTTATATCACAATTTCTTACATTTTTTTTCTTCTCTTTGAACTTTAGGAAACAGAACAATGAAAAAATGAACATTTTGAGGAAGAGTAAATAGGTGACTATCAGCGCATAAGAGTGCAATTTAGATGAGCATCTATTTAAAGAAAGGCCTCATTTCATTTGGATCAGTTCTTAGAAGAGAGCTGAGGATGTGAAATTTGTTCAGTTTGTTGCTTGCTTTATATATTCCTATTTACTTAGTTTTCTTTCTCCAAATCCCATGGATGACATCACTATTAGTTTAAGTTCTGATAGAAGCGTCTTTTTGTATGATAGGTTAAAAAAAGTTGTATAATTCATCCTATTTTTTTGACCTCCTCATCCCTCTACTATTTGCAGTCTACAAATTCTTCTGCTGGATTACCAACCCAAATGCAGCTTGGATTACTTTCTCCACAATATTTGAGGAGATTGTTTGAACGCATGGGAGCAACCTATATTAAATTAGGTCAGGTAAGTCATAGTATATTTCAAAAAGTTTCTTCTTTTTGATTGTTCAATGCTGCTTGAGTTTGTCAACAATTTTATTCCTCTTATTCAATAAAAATTAAATCTTCTATCCTTGTTTCCATTACACTTCTTTTTAATCTTCCTGGCAGATTATTTTTCCACTAATGCTTTCCTATCATGTGTTTTGCTAGTTCATAGCATCTGCACCTACATTGTTCCCAGCAGAATATGTACAAGAATTTCAGAACTGTTTCGACAGAGCTCCATCAGTTCCTTTTCAAGAAATTCAAGCAATCTTGCGTGAGGAATTAGGAAGACCAATAGACAGTGTGTACGAATATGTTGACCCAACACCAGTTGCCTCGGCCTCAATTGCACAGGTAAATACTCTTCTTCCCTTTCCTGTTTCACATCTATTTTGTGTATTTCCTTGGAGTGCACTATCCCTCTCTCATATTTTCATTTCTTACTTGTATTTTTGACATGCTCAAAATTTGAATATAATGCCCAGGTTCATGCTGCAAGGCTCAAGGGCTCTCAAGACGATGTAGTTATAAAGGTCTTGAAACCTGGAATAAAAGATATCCTAGTGGCAGATTTGAACTTTGTTTACATTGTTGCTCGCATATTGGAGTTTTTAAACCCTGAACTCAGCCGTGCATCACTGGTATGATGTTTGTTCATCAGTTTTTGCAAGTGATGAAATTAGTTGCTGTCTTGAGAGTAAACTTCTACACTTCCAAGTCCTTTTATCACTATATTTTCCCAATGTTGAAATCCTAGAAACTTTAAGTGTTTATCCATCTTAACGATATACAAAAAGATACTTATTCATCCAGTGACATATTGGGGTTTTGCATTTATTGACCTCCCTGATGTATTATTGTGGAGGAAGCAAGCATATATTTGTTTCTGAGTGTGTCCGTTAATTAAATTCTTGAAGTTTCTTTTCGTTCGTAAGTCATGTCTCCTCTCGGTAGGTTGGTATTGTCAAAGACATAAGAGAGTCCATGCTTGAAGAAGTCGACTTTTATAAGGAAGCTGCAAACATCGAGGCCTTTAGGAGTTATTTGGAAGCTATGGGACTTACAAGGCAAGCTAAAGCTCCAAAAGTATACCAGCACTGCAGTACCCAGCGAATTCTTACAATGGAGAGGCTATATGGAGTGCCTCTCACTGACCTGGACTCTATAAGCTCACTTGTTTCTAGTCCTGAGACCAGTCTTATAACTGCCCTCAATGTGTGGTATGACATCCGTGATCCACATGCTTGTGAGATTTCATGTTAATCTTAAGAATATCATATCAGGTTTTTGAATGTAAAACTGATCATACAAAATTTCTTGTCCAGGTTTGGTAGTTTACTTGCATGTGAAACTTTCCATGCAGATGTTCATGCCGGCAATTTGTGGTTGTTACGTGATGGCCGCATTGGGTTTCTTGATTTCGGTAAAATTTTTATGTGCATCAAGTTGATTCATGATTTAGTTTCCAAGAAATACAGTTTTAGGCATCCGTTTTACTGAATGTTTGTGCATAGCTTGTTATACTCTACATTGAATGACTGGATTTCCAACTCATTATTGGATTTGATTACTAGCCTATACTGGTTACTTAGAGGACCTTGTTATTACAGCAAATGGTTACCCAAGTAGGTTTTCTGCAAATCTTCCCTGTGCTAAAGTGGCCCATCTGCTACAACAATGATAGAATAATAGTTGAGAATTTTAATATTACTGTTGACTTCTCTCTTTCTGAATTTCATCAGAAAAGTAAACATGGAAGTTCCTTTTTTTTTAGTTTAGAGATGGATTGACAAAGGAAGGACCTGAACCTAAGACCTTGCCCATCTTGCTTTGGTAAGAGTGCTACTTGTGCTACAAGCTCATTGGTGACATGGAAGTTAATCTTGTATCTTTACCCTAGCTTCTGAAAAGACATGTCTGTCATATTGATTGGGGCCAAAGGATCATAAACGATTATTAGATGATATATTGTACCGTGTAGAACTATTTCTGAAGATTCATGGTGCATCCCTTAATTGCAGAACCTTTTTTAATGGGTCATTTATACCACTTAGTACTATAGATCTAATGTAAATGGTACCTCAGGTTGGTGATGGTATGATCTGGAGCATTTACAGCATATTTAATGAGAGCTGACCAACTATTTACATGAATTTAAGCCATCTGTCATATAACTCAAGTAGAATCCAATCTACAGGAATTGTTGGTCGCATATCCCCAAAAACATGGACTGCTATGGAAGTGTTTCTTGCGTCAATTGCAACTGAAGAATATGAGTCAATGGCATCTGCCTTGATTGAAATGGGTGCCACAAACAAGGATGTGGATGTTATGGCCTTTGCCAAAGACCTGGAAAAGATATTCTCATCAATACAGGCAAACACCAATACTCTAAATACTCATTTTTTGAAATTTATTGGAACTGCTTTAAAACGCTCTTTATTACTCTAATGCAGGATTTGGATACTGAATTAATCGTTGCAACCGCCAGGGATAGAACTACAAATGCAACTGCTGTCTCTGCCAATGTTGTTGTTGACGAGAGGCAGATGAATGCACTCTTTCTTGATGTGGTAAGCTGATCTCATTAATCACTTCAACCAAAGTATATGATGAGTTAAGTTTGAACATTTTCTAAATAGATGCAGCGCAAACTTAATCAATGTGATAGATTACAATTTTCCTGGCAATTAAGTTGTGATGTTAGGACAGTGTTCCTCATACGAGACCCATTGATGCATTAACAAAAAAACTAAATCTCCTAGCAAAATTATTGTGCACCTACTAGTGTAATGATAAAATGACTTAGTTACCTCTAAAATAAAATAAAAATTAAACTTATGTCCAGGGTTTTCTTAGTCTTTCTATTTTTATTTTTTTAGCACAATAAAATAACTTAATTACCCTTAAAGACAATCTACTTTTCAGGGGCCTTTTTCATCTATTCATCTTGGTTTGTATCAAGTTGACTCGGGGGCATTTTTATATTTGAATAAATATTATTAAAAAACAATTGCATGCACCAGTAAGTGGGCAACGGGTGTAGGGTTGTCCGGTGATCAAACGCCGCCTTTCGCGGGGGCGCATGTGGCCAACGGTTCACCAATTTGGCATTGACGATCTTTTATTTTTTTGTTCATTCTTTTCTCTTCTCCTTCATTTCCACACTTTCACTTTCAAAATTTCTAAACAACCCTTGTTATTCCTTCAAATTTGATCCCTATTTTTTTTATTACTATTTGTTTTATTTTGAGTAATTTATAAAATTGGATTTTTTTTTTATTTTCATTCCATTTTCATTTTTATTTTTATTTTTTAAATTTGGTTCCTATTCTTTTGATTTATATTTGAGATAATTTCTTAAGTTGAATGTTTTTTTACAATTTCATCTTTGGGAAGTTTTTTTTTCCTATCAAATTCTCATTATTTTAATTGCTGTTTTTAAACTTGGAGTTTTTTTAATATTGGGCTTCATGATTTCTTCAATTTCTTTTTTATTCCTTTTATCTTAGTCCCACCACTTAGACCGCAAATCTGGTTGTGGTTAGCTTGAATTGGCTCAGTTTTTATTAGGATTTTTTTTTAATTTAATATTTTGTACGTTCCATTTTAAAACAAACATTAAGTTGTTTTAGAATTGAATTTCGTAATCTTTTTCGGTTTTCATTCTATTAGTTATCTCACTATTGAGATCACATGGTTTGGTTGACTTGTCTGATTTGTTTTTTTTTTTTGTTATTTTTTATAATTAATTTTTTAAAAAAAATTTGATTGGTTGGAATCTTAGCTTCGTCATTTTTTTCATTTCCGTAACTGTTTTTTTCAAGTTCCCATGATTGTTTTTTGTTTAAATTGGTCTATTTACTATCATTATCTGTTTTTTTATTATCTAATTAAACTATACTGACTTTTTTTTCTCAGCCGGGTTTATGTTCTGAGTTACTTTTTTTTTTATAACTTTTTTAAAACATGCTTGTGTCTCTCGGGTATTGTTTTTTAAACCGACAAAATGTTTAGACTCAAGGCGTGGTGCGGGCCCAAAAAACTAGTTATCTCTATAATAGGATGATAAAAAATGCATACACCATCAAAATGCCCGCTGTTTTGGCAGCAGTCAACAGGTCTGCCCGTCTCAGGATTTTGTTTAATTGCTATACCTGTAACCTGCAAGTGATGTTTGCAGAAGGATGGTGTTAGGTCAGGGTAGATCTTTAGTTTTAACTATTTACCTATGGATAAAAAAAAGAGTAGAATTTCATTTCGGGAAATCAAAGGATTGGATAATTTTGGACAAGAAAATCAATATGGCTTACGATAAAAGACATCCATCCCAGAAACTGTATACGAAGTTCAGTATAGACTGGTCAGTGGAGCTTGCAAAGTTTGCAGAAAGTTCTGAAGTAGTTGCTAAGTGTAGTTACGAAGACCAATTATTGAAGCAATCCTGATCCATGACACCCTCTTCTTCTCTCAAATCATTCCTCTCTCTTGTTCTATTACCAATAACCCATGTTTGATATTTTTTGGCTTGCAACAGATTCGGGTTAGTGAATCATATGGACTCAAATTTCCCAGGGAGTTTGCTCTTCTCATGAAACAGCTTCTGTACTTTGATCGGTACACCAGATTGCTGGCCCCCAACTTAAACATGCTTCAGGACCAGAGGATTTCCATTGTTTCAAATCGAGGAAGCAGATATAAGAACAGCTTCAGATGAATTTTGCATGTGTAGATAAATCTGCCAAGGGCTTTATGCTTGCCTCACCTTGTTTTCATTTCCTTGTAAATACAACTAGCAGAAAAGCTGCAAATCGAAGTTGAAGTCGCAGACAATCAATAGGAATTGGATCTCTCCACACTACAGAAGAATGCACTTTTACATTTTCAATGTTTTTGGTATTGAATTCGAAGGAATGTAATTCTATAGTTGATCTTTTATTTCTACTTCATAAACATTTTTCAGTGTTTTAGCTTCCTATGAAGCCTTAGCTGCTCTGCATTCAGACTGCAAAAGGTGATAAGCGTATGGAGTTCAACTTGGTACGGCCATGCATTATCTTGATGGGGTAATTAAAGGGCATTAGGTGGCAAGTATGTACTTAAGCAAATTGAATTTTAATCCATTCAAATTTGTTTTTATTGTTATTTTTTAAAATTTTTTTTATTGATTCTTTTATTTTATTTTATTTTAATTAATTTTTTTTCAATTTTATCATTTAATATTTAATTTTAAATTATTTTTATATTAGATTTAGTCTCTATTATATTGTTTTTTTATTTTATTCATCAATATTTTATTTATTTAGAATTTTTCTGTATTATTTTTTAGGATTTCTTTTTTACGAGGTTGGTCTTCGGTTTATGACTAACATGAGTTTTGAAAGTTAACACGATCTTGTTTTGAATTATTTTTAGGTTTTTTTTTAAATAATTTTTTTATTTGATTTATTTGATTCATTAAAAACTGATCTTCATAATTTTTTTTTATTTTTTTTTCATTGGGTTATTCGAATCTTGTGTCTAAAGTTGGGGGGTTAACTTGAATTTAACTCGAAAATTAGACTTTATAAGTTTATTTAGTTTGTACTTGATGAGCTTCATAATACTTTTTTGATATATATTTTTACTTATATTATTTAAATGTTTTTTTATATATATATTTTTTTAATTTATTTATATTATTTAAATGAACAGAGTTTATTATAATGGTAGTTAAAAGTGGATAAATATGTTGATGTTTATTATTAGCTTGTCAAAAAGAAAAAAGATACAGAAACGCTACTGGGTAAGAGTGTGTTTGATATTGTGGTTGTGGTTTTAAAAAAGTTGTTTTAGAAAAAGTGCTTTTAGTTGAGGTTAATTTGGAAAAATATATGTTTGGTTAAAACTGTGGTTGAAATTGAGGTTGAACAAAAAGTAGTTTAATGTGTTTGGTTAAAAAATGCTTTTCAAACTGAAGTTATAAAATAATTAAAAAATATATATATTAATATTGATAGTTTTTCATTGAAATATTATCGATTTAACTACTGTTATTACATCATGAAATAAATAATATTTTATATAAAATATTTTTTATTGTTGCATTAAACTATTTATAATTTTATCACATACAAAATTCATCCGACAATAAGTATATTTTTTATTATTTTATAAGCATGAAATTTAATAAATATTATTATTATTAAAAAAACATGATATATTTAAACATCATGCTTTTAAAATACAACAATTTTAAATATTATATTTTAAAAACATTTTTTAAAACATAATAACTTAAAATATCTGTTTTGAAAGTGCGAAATCAATTATAATGGAAGAT
>Ga0325405_1004054_pt1 | contig 15037 bp, 10 predicted proteins | sample PopdelMetagenome_21_FD_205663 | JGI IMG/M metagenome (GOLD analysis project Ga0325405, IMG submission 205663) | Populus deltoides microbial communities from Bellville, Georgia, United States - Xylem-Control-R2 | ecosystem: Host-associated > Plants > Phyllosphere > Stem > Wood/Secondary xylem... | reverse complement strand
AGAATAACAAAAAATGGAGGGAGAATGAAACCATTCTTCGAAGAAAACTTTAGATAGACTTGAAAAGTAATACTAATTAAAGCTTAAAATAATTAAATAAATAATTTTAGAAATACACATGGACTATTGTATCAATGGTTTTCACTTCTCATAGTTGGATCCAGTATAAGACCCCGTTTGTTTGCTGAAAAATAGTTTTTTTTTGGAAAGTGAATTCTAGGAAAATGAATTCTAAAAAAGTGAATTATTTTCCGATGTTTGGTAGTGTAATGAAAAATAAGTTGGAAAACACTTTCCAGTATTTGGTTATGTCATGGAAAATGAGCTGGAAAATAACTTATTAATGTTTTATTTTCTCAAGTTTATTAAAATAAAGAGAAACAAATCTTACAAATTAAAAAGTTGAATGAGGATGAAATTGAAAAAAAATATATAATTTCATAAATTATCTCAAATAAAATAAATAATAATCAAAATAATAGAAATCAAATCTAAAAAATAAAATAAAAATAAAAGATGAAGAAATTAAAATAATAATAATTAACATTTCATAAATTATTTCAATTAAAATAAGTAACAATCAAAAGAATGAGGATCAAATTTGATAGATAAAAAATTTCAATAAGAAAATGATAAAGGAAAAGCAAATAACAATTATAAAAAGAAGAACCAAAATTAATATAAAAAATAAATTTTAAGATATGAAATTGAAAAATAAATATTCAAAACAAATATATATAGTAATCAAAAGTTTGAGGATCAAATTTGATATAATCAGCAAATAATATGACATTTCTAAATTTTTCACAACTTCCAGAAAGTGTTTTCCGCCCAAATTTTCCAGGAAAACACCTTCTTAAAAATCAAGCTAAATTTTCATTTGACTGTTAAGTGTTTTCCATTGACCAACTTTTCTAATAGCAAACAAACACATGAAAGTTTGAAAAGTGGTTTCCCGAAAACCACTTTTCAGGAAACAAACATGATATTAATATCCAACAATTTATAAAGTCTTTGATATATATATATATATATATTATTAAATAAAAAGAATTTTTTTTATTTCGAAAGGGAAATTTAACAAGATTATCTTTTTCTTTTTCTTTTTTACGTTTTGGTTTCAAACATTAGACCAGCATTTAGAGAAATTGATTGAACTTCTCTCTAAAAGCACGTGCCGATGTATGGGTGCCGATGTAAGGGTGCCCTTTAAAAATCTCCTGAGAAGGACATATTTACTTGATTGATATATTTTACTGTTGAATAAAGAAAAAAATAACCCTTCTAGGTATTTCAGGTAAAGAGTTAGGTATTTCAGGTAGAGAATTGGTTGGAAAATCGTGGTTGGTTTTGTTTTTAAAAAAAATATTATTTTTTACTTAAAAACATCCTCACAATCTCCATAAATCAATCTATCAACTTAAAATAACAAAAAAAATTTAATAAAAAACATAAAATTAAATAAAAAAATTTCTCAACCTCAATCGACCTTTTCTAGTAATATAAAATGTAAATAAAACTTCAATGAAATTCCTCTTATTAAAAAAAATAACATAATTCTAATAACGATGTTTTTTATTATTGAAATGTTATTAATTGTTAACTTTATTTTACCAGAACTGTTCTTTTCGAATCCCTCTCCTCTATTAAACTTTGTTATTGAAAAATAAATAAAATAAAATTTTGGATTAAAATAAAAAGTATCAAACTAAAGGGACCAAAAATAAAAAAAGTGTCAAAATAAAAGGACCAAAAATAATATGCCAAACTTTGGAGGAAAAAATGTTAAAAAGCAACTCCATAAACAATGAGCAAAACAATGTCTGATTTCCCCCTAAATCTCAATTTTGGTCGTTGAATTTTAGCTTTTTACAAGCACCAAAAACATTTTTTTTTTTTTGCAAAATCAACTATTGGGCCAACTTTAGAATAGTTTTTTCACATAGCGATAATCAAATAAAAAAAATCACTAAGCTTAAATTCTTGAAAATAATCATGGAAGGATATAATTGAAAAAAAAAATTGATAACAAAAAAAATACCAAATCGAGAAAATTCTATGGTTTTGGATTCAATTGATGTTTTTTTTTGTTTTTTTTTTGAAACTCAATTAATTGAGAATAAATATACAGGCTAAGGACTAAATTGGATGCCGCTTATGAAGTATGTTCTTTCCATGTTAAGATTCTACAATCAATTTTTTCCTTTGAAAGGTATGTTGGATCTTAGATTACACACTTCACGAGGTAGGCTTCCTGCATTACATAATAACCACAGATCTTATATTAGGCATTTATTTCTGCATTATATAATAGCCATATAAATTAAAATTATTTAAAATTGATCCTACTTGATTAAAAAAAGCTACACCACTAAATTTTTCAAATGGAGCTTCCAAAAACCAAAAAGGCTTCCAGGAATGGAGCTTCCAAGAACTTGACCAGCAGGAATCTGACTGCCAAAACCACCAGAACAACAGCAAACATGTGTATAGTTACACAACTAATTCGTCTCAGATGAAGACTTCCTAGTGTCCTTAATTATACAAGACTTCACTTTTATGGTTTTATATACTCTTAACTCGGTGCGAAATTAAAACAAGATATGCATATTTCACATATGTCTAGGCTCCTTGATTCTGCGAATCAGAACTCATGCATTAGAAAGAGCGGATCGTGTTCTGGCTTCTGCTACATCTAGATGACAAGGATTTCCCACTAGTTGAAAAAGATCTTTTCATTGAAATAGGCCCTTTCTGTAGTGAACGCCCTTTTGAAGAATTTTTCATTAGCTTGTGAAAGCCCAAGTTTCCACTACTTCCTCGCTTGGCAACATTCTTCGTTTTCGGTTGCTTTGGTTGGACTAATAGACTGTCTGAGTTTGCATGACATTTACCAGGAACAACATTAGCCACCACATTATAAACTGTCGAAGCGGCGGAGAAATCCAATGACACAGACCTCCTCAGAGTTTGCATTTCTGATTCTACCACCACCAGCTTATTGTCCACTAAATCACTTCGTATCCGAGGATTCCTGGAAATAGAGTGGTTCGAACAAAAGCTTGAATTTCCAGCACTTGTATTATCTTCAATTGGCAATCCGCAGATTGTTTCTTCTCCCTTTCTCACCTCACTGCTTCCTTCTTCTCCTGCCTGGTTACTGCTTCGTAGTCCAGGAGGAGTGCTATTCTCAGAAATTTCCATCTGGGGTTCTTCCCTTGAACTCATATCACTCGTAGTAGGCACCGGTAGAGCAACTTGAGCAACAAAATTATCGGATACTATAGGGGAACGACAGAGAGGGCAGTTCTTGTGTGTTCTTAACCACGTATCAATACAAGGTGTGTGAAAAGCATGACTACACTTCGGTAATAGTCTCAGACTCTCATCTTCTTGAAATTCAGTCAAGCAAACGGAGCACTCGGTACCATCAATCAGCCCTTCATCTTTCTTATACTTGAAGACTGTTATTGAATCGATCACAGATTGTTGGAGACCGAAGAAGTTGATGTACCATATGTGGCGGTTGTTTTCTGGTCCTTGATCTTCATCAAGAAAAGCTTCTTGGGTACCAAAAACTACTGGTAGACTTCTCGACCTTCTGGAATTTATTCGCCTGTTGTAGTAAAGTCTTGAAACTATGCATAGGATGCCCAGAAGAAGTGAACCACCAAACACACAGGCCATGATGGTCGTGCTGGTTTTGCTGACATGGTTCTGATTCAGGTCTTCAGGAAGTGGAGGAGAAAATATCGTTGGTTGTTTTGGTGGAAGATCATGATGTTCGCCACTTGTTTCCAAACTGGTCTTATAATTTGCAATTAAGCTCTTCTTTGAGCTTAGTAGTTCTCTGCGATCAAACTCCATTTTTTCACAGAAACAGGACAGAAGACTCAGGAAACAGGGGATAGATATACATCTGCATCTTAGGTGTGTGTAAAATAAGGAAGAAGAGATTGGCGTAGTTGACTGACTACAATAATGTATGGTATTGAATTAAGGCAGTGTTTGTTTTTCAGGAAAAAAGATTGAATTTTATTTTTTTCAAATTACCACAATTAAATGCACATCACTAATAAGGGAGACTTGTGGTTCCATTTCACCAGTAATCTGGCACTTTTCGCTTTCCATCACAGAGGCATTTACTCGGCCTGTAGTTGCCCGAGTAGATCTTTCAAGTCATTTACGCGTAAAATTTAATCATGGGGCTAAATTCAATGGGCTCAACGATGGTGATATCTCTCATATATAGTTCGGCCTAGAAATCTGTAGATGAGCAAACTCTGTTTTATAAGAAAAACTAATTTTAAAGAGCCTAAAAAATAAAAGTTTAACTTCAAAAAAATATTGTAAACTTCCATGTAGATATAAATAGGCTGTAAAATGTTATGTAACGTGCATAGAACACACAAGAGAACTCGTGTAAAACACCTAAGTTTATCAAAGCTTGTGTGTGAAATTTGTTCCTGGAACAACAGAGTATCCGTTAAATACTATCTGAATGCAATTATTAAACTTTATTTATTGTTGAATTGTGTTAAAACAAAGAATAAAAGTAATTATTCAAAAGAATTAATTATATTAAATAATTTTTATTTTATATGATAATGTTTTTGGGTTATAAAACAAATAAAAAAAATTAATGGAGCCCAACCTCTAATTAAATCAAATATTAAAGGACTAAACTGAAAAAAAAAATGAGTTTTAAAAAAAACAAAACCAGGATTAATCTTTCAATTCACAACTTGTTTAATTCTAAACCTAAGCTCAATTAAGAAGTCCAATTTAATGTTGAAGGGTGAAATAAAAAAAAAATCAATTCAAAAACTTTGTCAAATAAAAAAATAGCAATAAAAGATGAAGGATGAGGATATTGTGAAAAAATAAATTTTAAAAATGATTTCAAATAAATTAAATAGCAATAAAAAAATAAAAAACAAATCTGACAAACTAAAAAAATGAAGGAGGATAAAATTAAAAACATATTTCACTTCTATAAGATAATTCAAATAAAAAAATTAATTGAAAGAATATGGACCAAATCTAAAGAAAAAAATTAAAGGACTATTGTGAAATTTTGAAAGGTTAGGCATCGAAATTGAGGAGAAAAGAGGAAAAAAAACAACGGGAGAGAATTCCGCCACATGCACCGCTCAAACATGGCAAGTGGCTTACTCGCTGACATATTAAATGCATGCATAGAATATTTTTTTTATATTTATTAAAATATCAAATTGCTCCTAGCACTATAGAATAATTACAAAAAAAGAAAAAAGAAAAAGAAGGTACAAATAGACCCTTAGAGGCAAGATAAATAAGTTTTGATTTTAAAGGAAATAAAATCATTTTACTATATTGTTAAATGTGAAATTTTTTATCAAAAAATCGTGGATCCAAGTTAATTATTTATTTGCTTTTATAAACAATTAAGTAATCACACAGTTTAAAAAAAATTAAAAAAACTTAACTACCCCCAACCAATTTTATAATGCTTAATAGACATTATAAAAAGAAAATAATAACCTCGTGTGTAAGTCATTGGATTTTCTTTAAAAGAACAAAAATATAATTTTATTATTTTAATCCATAATATATCATGCCTTGTATGCATTACTTTTTACACACGTCTTAGGTTTTTCTTTTAATTTTACTAGTGTTCTAAAATAAAAATAAATAAATATAGAAGAAACAGAAAAATATTTATTTTAAAAGACAAAATATAAAATAAAATAAAATAGTTTTAGGCGAATTTATATATATATTACATAAAATAAAATAGTTTTAGACGAATTTATATGTATCTTTAATGTTTCTATCTTAAAATAATAAAGAAACACTATCTTAAAATAAAGATAATGTAACATGTACAGTTTTTATTAACGTAGAAAAATGGTTAGATATTCTAGATAACCTCATTTCTTACGTCTCACTTAATCCACCTGTCACCTACGTATTCCTTCACCAACCCCTTGTTTCTTTCTTTCACGTCTTATATTGCCATTTCTTTTAAAAATTCTCATCAGAAGCCCTCCAAGCAAAATAGTCTAAGAAATGGCTGGATGGCCGGCAACAAGCAACCAGAAGATGGATTCTAGAGCTATGAAAGAGAATGATATGTGGTTGGGTCCCTTGCTTTCTCCAAATTCTGGTACTGACTTATTGCAGAATTGTGATCTGCCTCCACCATTGAAGGTTTTTTCTTGGTCAGATAGGACTGTCATATCATCGATGAATAGAGGTTTTAGCATGACGAGAAGGGAACATGATCGTGATGATTTTGATGTGTATAGTGGTTCTGGTGGTGAGAATTATGAGAAGTTGGAGCTTCTGAAGGCATTAAGGTTGTCGCAGACAAGAGCAAGGGAAGCTGAGAGGAAGGCTGCAAGTTTGGTTAAGGAGAGGGATTGTGTTGCCAAAGCTTTGTTGCATGAGTCCTTTCAGTTATTTGTTTATCGCCAATGGGTGAGGCTGCTTGAGTTTCAAGTTTTGAAGGCACAAACACAACGTCAACAGCAAGAAAAGCAATTGTGCTGTGGTTGTGGTAGATCAAAGGAGGCGAAAGACCATTCAGAAGAAGAAGAAGAGGCTCTTTGTGATGGGAGCAGGGAGTCTTGGATTTGTGTGGCTTTGACATTTTGTATGGGTATTGTTGGTTTAGGACTTGCATTTGGTTGCTGTTATTTCTTATGAGATCTTCCTTACTTATCTGTCTCACCTTCTGAGAGCTTGTTGAAAACATTACTAGAAACATTTTGAAAATTGGATGATAGAGAAGGATATGTGTATATATAAGCTCGTTGAAGAACACATTTTACATGTTGTTGCCTAAAAAACTCTTGAACCAATGCTGGAAATCATAATTACGAAGCCTGAATTAATTATAATAGCCTTAATTTCTCTCTGTTTTCTTTCGCTCCCCTTTCACTCCTGAATCCTGATCCTGTTTTTAATTTTGCAACCTTTTATTATGGATTGGACCAATGTACTAATAATAAACAAGGCATAAACAGCGTCTCACCACGGCGAAGGCTTAGGAAATAGCAGTAAGCACCAATAGGACACAAAACAGGAGGAGAAAACAAATACTGCAAACTGATAACTGACAAGCCTCACACAATAGCTAAAAGCATGAGCTCAGGAACGCCATAAATCACTTGGATGTGGGCATGGGCTAATTCCCTCCCAGATCACACACAACAAACTACTAATAAATAGCGGCAGTAGATTACCGAGTGCAGGCTATACTGGAAATAACCAAAAGAATGTACAGCAGCTCAGCAGAAAATATAAGTTATCCTGAATGACCCTACTTGTTTATATTTATAATCGTACATCCTATAAATACAGTAGAGTATATGCAATCCTATTTCCTATATATACATTTGAGTATATTTACAAAGACAACCGGAGAAGAAAGTAGTTAAAAATCAAGCTATGCCCCCGTGCATTGACCTCAAATGGTTATAGCAGTCCTCGCTGTTATTATAAGACTCTAGACAGACCCAGCAGACATGCCCGCCGCACTTGCACTCGACATGGTTGCAACCTTCCCCTTTCTCGATTGTATATCCACAGACAGGACAGCTTTTCACATTCTCTTTTCCTTTGCACCAGTCCTTTAGTGATAAATCAGGATCTTCCTTGAACTCCATGTATTTCTTACACGAGACGTATGGATGATAATCCAAGTGGCAACTGGTACAAGTCTCCGCAAAACAAGCCCCGCAGACAAATGGGTCACCACCTGTGACAGGATCAGCAACTCTATAAACTGAAGGGCAGTCAGGAGATGGGCAAAACCGGTAGGTTCCCCCACTTGATGCTACAAATGACCCTAAAGAAGCCCTAAAGAGTTCCTCTAACTTGTCACTCGACAAGAGAGACCTCAAGTCCGTCAGCAATATGGGAGCCCTGCAGCTCCCATGGGCGCAGCATATTGGGAAACTATCCAAGTTTTTCAATGCTGATTCAAGTTGCTCCACCAAGCACATTCGACAAAACAAATGCCCGCAGCTTTCAAGCCGGTAGGCATCCTCAACTTCACACAAACAAACAGGGCAGGCATCTCCACCATCAAGCCTCTCAGCTGAATCATAACCCATTTGCGCCATCTCAAAAATTATTTCTTCCACGTTTTGCTTTAGTTCTTTGTCACCATGAACAGAGATAACATGGTGACGGGTGCTAAGTGTAAGATCTGCCCCAGGTACCTTCTCTTTGAGACCATGAAGATCTGGCCCAAACCTCTTAACTACTTCCTTCATCAAGTCTGGGGGCAGATCTCCACCTCTGAGGTGGATCTCAAGTTGCTTGCTTTCATGATTGGCCAGAAGTAATTGAATAAATTTCTGCTGCGCTGGAGCAATCTTGTCTGAACGACCAAAAATCTTAAGATTGAAGTTGCGCCTGTCAAAGTGAATGTAGGTACCGGTCTCTCTCTGTATTGACTTCATCAGATTGATACCTTGACCAGAGAACAGATGCTGTAGAATAGTTGGAGTGAGGCTTGGATGGTTTATGGTCTGTCCTCTCATAAGCTCTTCCAGAGGTCTTCTTAGCTCTGCAACAGTTTTTGTAGCATTAGCAGATATTTTCACTCGATAGGAACCATTTTCATTCCTGTCTAGACTGCATTCTGCACCTGTGAATGATACAATACATGCCTCTAGGTAAATGATTTTCAAACAGAGATCAAGCAAATTCACATAATATGCCATTAATCAACCAGCAAAGCCTATAAAATCAGTTGTACAACCATACAAGCTGCATATGAAGTAAATGTTCAGAACTTGCTGGGAGCACATGATTTACATAATATTCAAAACAAATTTGAAAAATTACGAGGAGACTACTTTTATTATAACCACCAACAGATTGGAAGATGATCAAAGAGCACATAAACTGAGGGACAGTCAATCACCAACAACAACAATAGCATGGGGATCCAACCAATTCTGGAGGATTATATCTCCAATCTAGAGTGTCAAGACAAATTTGAAATAAGAAAATAAATCAAGTTCCTAACTAGATATGTGGGAAAATGGAACACAAAGTGGTCAGACTGAATTTCATGGAAAAATTGTATTAAAGATTCATGTATTGAATACTTAATTGTGGAACAAACTTAGTAATCATGAGAACAAACTTGAGCATGCTTCAAGACATCAATTTATGGCGTTTGAAAAAAGGACCCTTAATCATAATTGATCACTATCGTCAAGAAGTTGACAAACAGACAACCATTGTCTGAGAGTGGTCAAAGTAGCTCATGCGTATTCATACATGTCAAGGCTTATGAGTAGCATTTTTTTTAACATCCCAGTACGTACAAGAAATGGGACGAGAAAAACAAGATCAGATTGCAATAATAGTAAAATAGATTATGCAACCACATCGGGAAAAGAAAAGAAAGAATCTGTAAAATATTCCATCCTGCAAGGCTGCACCTATAAAAAACACCTTCTGAAAAGAAAAGGTGAACAAAGAAAATTTTGGAAAATAAACTGTAAGGGTTTCATGACTGCAATCACAGAATAAGTAACAAAATTTCACAAAATGTAAAAGGAGAAAAGTTAAACCACTGAAAGTACCCTTCACACGACTGAAGCTTGCAAGCAAAGAATCCAGTTGCTTCTTGATTGCAACATAGATACTAGCTGAGCAGGATATAAAGCTATGAAACATCTGCTCGCACTTAATTTTCTGCCATGAATGGCACCCAGGTAATACTTTCCCTTCCATATGCTCTAAAGCTCTTGCTGCTTCCAAGTGCAATCTTCCATCAAAGGTAATGAAAGCCTTCATAAAAGCATCCTTTAATTCAGGTGGAAAGACTTGGACTCTGCAGCAGCTAGTTTGGGGATTCCTTTTAGGCATAAATGGGGATATCTCTCTTAGAAGTGCTTTTTCACAAGCACCCAATGGAGGATTTTCAACAGCGTCTCCCCTTACTATGAAGAAATCTAGGATTCTCCTGTTTGTGGCACTCCTCAATGCACATAAAATATCAGCTTCAGAAAGTTCTTTACTAAATCCACTGACAACAATCGAGTCCACACACCTACCAGCTGAACACCGAACATACCTTCCTCCAATTTCCAGGTTAGAGAAATCACAAATCATGAAATCAACATCATGAACATAACATTTGACAATGGCAAGCCCCTTACTGACTTTACGAGGCCAAAAAATTTTTGCTTTAACAGCAGGAAATGAAAACATTTTGTGATTGCCTCCAATGATTGTTTGTGATGGAACTACCTTCAGCTTGGAGCCTTTGAATTCAACTTCATTCAGCTGGGCAGCTTTTCTGGCAGAATCAGGAGAGAGAAATGTTATTTGGCCCCACTTTTCCTTCTCATCACCCTCTTGTCCACTTCCGACAGACTTGTGAACAGAACAAACAGTACCAGAAGTATATTCCTCAAGAAACATCAAAACCTCCTTATCATCAATTGTATTTGCATTAGAATAAAATACATTGACAGTCAAACATCTCTTTTCTAGTTCCAAATACTTAATCTCAGCTCCTGCTCCAAAAAGTGCCATGGGTGACAAATCAGCTCCAAGATACAAAAATTTCTCCATGCATTCATTATGCAACCATTTTCGCTCACACTCCAAAGCTTCACTTACAAGGCTGGACACCTTCTGCATGTCCTCTGCTGTTGCAAATAACAGAATTTCATTCTGATCAACATGTACCTCAACACCAATCCTTTCATCCATACAGGCAATCCGAACGCAAGTTACAAGAGACTGCAGATTGCTGTTAGATTTACCACAAAACCTTTTGAGCAGGGAACTGCCAAAACTGGTCAACACCTTCACTTGCAACTTCCGGCTTTCCATCTTAAGGGCATCAAACAAGGGAGGGGGGCAAAGCGTAGACAATGATTCAAAGTCAAAAGCAGTTACACAAACCAAATAATCATTAGATATTGAGAGGAGTTCACCAAAGACAACCCAATTTGGTTTTTCACCAAATACTAGCAGCGAACATGAAGGATGCAGCTGAATGTGCTGCCCGGTCAATGCCACTTCATAACCAAGTCGATCGTGTCCAGAGTGCATGGCTACATTTTCTGCAAGGGCTGAGAGTATTATCTTTTTCAAATATTTATCATGCACGGTAGACTTATTAGGATTCCAATTCCAATATGACGGAATAATAACAGTGAGTTCCTTTTCAAGGCAAAATTCCAATTCCTTGACCGTGTCTTGGCATCTCCTCATGGATTTGGCATTGATGCTGTTTTCCCAGCACCATTTATTTCTCCTGTCTTGAGGCAAAGCCTCCCACTCTTTGTACACAGAGAGCACAGTAAAGAGGTCACCACTGCGATGGCAAAACTGCACCTTAAGACAATCAGCCTTTTGCTTATCATCCTGACTACCAACTCTGCAAAATATGCTACTGGCATTTGCCATTACAGCAGCAAGAACAAGGCCCTCCTTACCTAAGCGATAATGAAAGCTGCTGATAATGATCTTACCGAGCCGAGGCTCAATGCCCATTTTAACCATGTAGCGACCTTCCTCAGTTAGTTCACAGATGCCACCTTTCAGTGTAATGGCACCTAACTGAACAAGATTCCTAATGGCCATATCAATTGCTTTGGCGCTAGGTGCATCAACAAAATCAAACTCCTGTACATTCTTAATTCCCAAAGCAAGCATCCTCAGAACAGCAACACCAAGATGAACTCTGCGAATCTCAGGTTCTTGATTGGGAGACATCGACTCAAAGTCAGATTCTGTGTAGAGTCTATAGCATATTCCAGGTACCGTTCTCCCAGCACGACCAGCTCTCTGTTTAGCAGAACTCTGGCTGATCCTGCACACTCTAAGCACATTCATGCCCGTAGCTGCTTCAAACTTACTCTCTTTGGCCAAGCCAGAGTCAACCACATACTTGACCCCAGGAATTGTAAGTGATGTCTCTGCGAGATTAGTGGCAAATATAACTTTTCTTTTCCCATCAAAATCTTGGAAAACGCGAGATTGCTCTTCGAAAGGAAGCTTTCCATGCAAGGCTAATGCAACAGCAGAGGCAGCATCAAATTTCTCACAAGCCCATTCTACTTCCATCTGAGAAGTCAAAAAGGCAAGAATGGTGCCTTCACTCTCCTGTTTATGAATCTCTGTCGTTATCCTCAAAGTGTCATATACATATGGAGAAACATTACCAGAAGCAGTTTCCTCAGAGGAAGGAGTGTATCTGACTTCTACTGGAAAGTTTCTTCCCTCAACATGAAAGATTTCACAACCATAAAAATAATCTGACAGCTGGTTTGCATCAGCTGTTGCTGACATTATCACTAGCCTTAAATCAGGTCTCTCACAAAGTAAGCCTCTAATCAATGCCAAAAGAAGATCAGTGTTCAAGCTTCTTTCATGAGCCTCATCAACAATGATGCATGATATCCCAGACAAAGTGGTATCATTCATGTAGTGCTGCAGTAAACAGTGGTCAGTCATGAATATGACTTTGGAACCAAACTGCTGTGCGGATGAAAATGTTGGATAACTCACGACTGAACTATTTTCATAGCACCCCCTACTTTCTTCATTGACTCTATCAGCAAGTGAGATGGCTGCAATCTTGCGTGGCTGAGTACATACAATGGACTCCTTGCCAGGTATTCCTGAATCAGTAAGGAATTGAACCAACTGTGTACTCTTCCCCGAACCAGTCTCCCCAACCAAAACCATTACCTGCACAACACAAGCAGTGGTTAGAACAAAAACCATAAGCAGATTCAAGCAGCATGCTCGCTGGGTTTATGGTGAAAGGAAGAGTCAAAAAGCAAGCTCAAATTATGAACTCCCAAAAGAATTAAATGAACAACAATAACCAAAAAATAACACAACTTCACAGCAAAGAAACCTTTCTTACTGTCTGCTCTCAATTGTAATGTGCCAATCAAGAACAAAGAAACTAACAAATGATCAAGAACACATGGTATGACATTCATCATGCACAAAGTAGCAACCTTGCATGCTATATACAACAATGCAGGTAAAAAACAATTAATCCTAAAAACAAGCAGCTACCACACGTACTTATTATAAAGCCACAATCTAACAACTTAAAATCTGCAACATAAATCACAAATAAACAATCAAATCCCCAATTCCCCTCCACGTTTATTCAAAAGACAAAATTCAAAATCCATTATTTCCCACATTTTCCACGTTACTCCAGCAGCATTTAACCATTTAGCAAAACAATCCAAACATCATTCTACTTACTAAACAGAGAAATAACAACTAAAAACCACACCTGCTTGCTGTGAATCTTCTCCAAAATCTGCTGCCTATAAGCATAAATAGGCAACCCATCAACCAACCTCCTAATTTCCCTCAAAACCAATCTATGAATCCTTTCCCAATCAATCTCCCCATCAAACACAAACAATTCTAAACCCCTTTCCCCTTCCTCCTCCCTTCCTCCTTCAATATACTTCAAAATACACTTCATGGAAGCCCTAAATTCCTCCAATCTCTTCACGATCAAGTCCCTTTCCGCCATCAACCCTTTTTTCCTCTCATTCAACTCACTAAAACCCATCATTCTATTCCTCCCCTTAAGCAACTTCATCAACTGCGCAATCTCATCGCTTTTTTCACTCACTTTCGCCAGCCATCTCCCAACCACATTTTCATCATCAGTAACATTACTACCCACACCCTTAATGAGTCCTTTAAGATAATCACTAAACTTCTTCGTTAAATTCCTTTTCAACTCCTCGGTATCAGAAGGTAAGAGGATGTATGATTGCAGCTTTGGAGTGAAACTGTGGGCTCCCCGAAGACGGAGTTCCCATAAGGTTGTCATAAAATTCAGCGTGTGGGACCATTCCTGAAAATGCAAGGAAGCAGTTAGTTTTGTCTTGGTGGTAGTGGTTGTCGGTAATATGATACGGTCAGGTGGTGGTGTTGCGTTGCATTGGGAGATTACAGAATTTACAGTGTTGGGGTCTGGTCTTTTGTTGGAAGGTGCGAGCGTGGGGTCCACGTGAAGGTGGATTATGAAGTGAGGGGAAGTCCTACGGGCGTTTCTTGTTGTGGGAAAATTGTTGTTGTTGTTGGTGGTGGTGGTGGTGAAGGGAGGATGGTGGTGGCGGGGTGGAGATGGGTTGCGCCGGGTAGTGGTGCGGTGAAAAGATGACTTTCTCATAATTACATGAAGGTTCAGGAGATAAACAAAAACCCTGGAAAGAAAGGAGCAGTAGCCTAGCGTGGGTGGTAAGCAGAGAGTGTCAAGAGTGTGATTCCGAGAGGGTATAAGGTGTGCGGGAAGGAAGAAATAGGCAGTGGTGTTTTATCTTTGTACAGTTTGATCAAACTGGTAGGAGGCCAGAGGCACAGGTGTATGGGACTTCAACTTGCAAAGTCTTTGTGACTTCCTAGGAGGGTAAGAAAATGTAGGGTATTGCTTGTTTTTTTTGTGTTTTTTTTTATTATTATTATTAGAGTTAATGAAAAATACACTAGAAATTTTATGGTAAATAGAGATATTTTATTGGTTATTTTCTAACTTCATATGTCATGTCATCAACTTATTCCATGTCAGCAACTACTTCGGCAACCTTGATCCTTAAAAAAAAAAAAAAACAATTCACCACCCTGACCTCTGTCACCATAGTATATCTTCGTCCATAACATTATAAAATCATAGAAATTAATTTTAAAAAAATTTAATAAAATAAAATTAAAAATTTAACATAATAATACCTCTTTAAATTTTTTTTGGGTAGAATATCATAATTTAATCATGTCACGTTTCAGAAATATGACATGGTCAAACTCCAATCTTTTATCTTAACTAGTTGGATCTGATTGTATTGACCGGCCGATATTTTCGCACAAAAAAACATAATTTTATGAAGTGTGAAATTTTGAATAGTTAGTTGTGAGTCTATCATAACTAAATAAATATCTCTCCTCAAACAAATTACGTGGATGGCTTAGCAGGTGTATTTATAGATTGGTGAGATAAGTATAGATCCAATAAAAGGTCTGGTTGCGTCAT
>Ga0325405_1004052_pt1 | contig 15041 bp, 14 predicted proteins | sample PopdelMetagenome_21_FD_205663 | JGI IMG/M metagenome (GOLD analysis project Ga0325405, IMG submission 205663) | Populus deltoides microbial communities from Bellville, Georgia, United States - Xylem-Control-R2 | ecosystem: Host-associated > Plants > Phyllosphere > Stem > Wood/Secondary xylem... | reverse complement strand
TATATATATATATATAAAAGAAATCATTTTCACATGTAAATCCGTGAACTTGGTCTTATTACTTGATATTATTTAAAATGATCTCAAATAAGCTGATGATATTCTGACCTCCAAGAAAGAATGATGTTTCGAGTCCATATGACATTTTTGCTAATCCATTAATATATAGAAAAGAATCTTAAAAATCATATTTTTTGTGGCAAAACCATTTCTTTCGAATATCGGAGTTGCCAATCAAATCTTAATCGGAGAACTTTCTAAGAATTAATATGTGAAAAGACAATAATCAGTCGTAAAGGTTTATATCTAGAAAATAACAAGACTTCTAAGAAAACAAAACCAGTTAATAAATCGTAAAGGTTTATAGCTAGAAAAACTAATAAAAACCAAAAATAGACTAAGGTTAAGAAAAAAGTTGCAAGTAACGTAATAATGAAAATATTGCATTGAAGAAAGTATAACATGTTGAAAATTAAAGCAACAATAAATTTTTTAAATAAAATTTAAAGCTTGAAAAAATAAACATAGATATTTGTTTTTTATGCCAATCAAAGGTGAAAAAAAAATCATCAATGAAAATAAATTAAATAAAACTATGAAATCCAACTATTAAACAACTCAATATTAAATAAAGAAATTGAAAAAATATCAATTCAACTTATTATATTTAAATAAATTGATATTTAATCAATAAATAACTACGATTAAGATATTTGAACTCGTAACATGAGCAATACACTTAGTTGTGTCTAATAACTTTGTTTCTTAGGATATATTTTTTTTCAAACAAATAATTATTCATGTCAATAAAAAGTTTTTTAAAAATCAAAATATATAGTAATAAAAAAAATAAGGTCTAAAATAGATATAAAAAATAAATGATAGGAAAGATCATATTTTGACAAGAAAAAGAGAAAGGAGAAGAAAAAAATCTGTTAGAGCCAATTGGAGCACCATTATACATATGCACCACATCAACGTGTAGAAGGCGTCGGCACATATAAACAAATTTTTTTTATTAATATTTTATATGTAATAAAAAAGTAAAATGTTTTTTTATTCCTCTTGAGAATAATAATAAAAAAAACTTACATGAAAAGATGAGAAAAATCACGCGAAGGAAGCTTTAATTTTTTTTTTTTTTTTTATCTCAGGAGCACCCATGCAAGGAAGGATTGGGGATTCAGATGTGATCGGAAAAAAGTGGTCTCCGCCTATGATTTTTTTTGGTGGTTCTGTATCTCAAGCTGACTGTGATCGGAAAAAGGTGGTCTCCGCCTATGATTCTTTTGAGCTGTAAGCCAGAATTGAAAGTTAATTGATGATGATTTCGATAACATTACTAAAGAATTGTGGGAGAGAAAAAGAAAAAGTAAACTAGTCGTTTTCAGAACAGTTTTGAGGTCATTTTAACCGAGATATTCTTATTGATTCTGTGGGATCTCCAATTTAACTCGACACCTTCCCTGTTGGTAAATTTCCATGGGATATATAGGAGGATCTCAGCAAGGACGATCAAACATTGCAATAAGCTGGGTGCGGGCTTCCTGCAGAAGGATATCGGGGCCTTTGGTCCAATTAATTCATCCATGCTGCTGAAGCCCCTTTCCGAGGAACATCTTAAACGATGAATCACTTGGTATTAATTGTATGATATCTGTTAAAGGGGGGAGGAGGTGATTTAACATATTTACTCCAACTCCTAGGATCTCAACCTCAAGTCCTGAATGGGCGAACCATATGTCTCATTGCTTTGTTGTGGAATAAATAAATAAATAATGTAATAGTATTGTTGGAATATTGCAAAAGAGAGCAAACGAAACACCAGGCATTTTTTTTTTCTTCCTTGCATTTGACTTTGATCCTAAAGCAATGTTTGGTACCGTAATAACATTTATTTTTTTAATGTCGAGACAAAATAAGTTGGAAAACAAAGAAGAAGGTAAATGATTTTTTGAATAAAGAAAAGCAAGGATTTTTAATACTGGATCAATATCTTACAATTCTTAATATTAAGTGAAATTATTGGAAAAACATACCTTCAGAGCAAATAAATATGTTTTTCCTTTGATATAAGTTAGGTATGCCAAACATGTCTTTAAGGTTAGGATGGGCTAAGCCTAGCCACGCGTGCTAGGTTTCTTAGTTTAAGGCCCAAGCCTAGATATATGGGTTGGGCTTAGGCCCAATCCAACTCGATCTGATTGGGCTGGTAGAAGACCAATCCCTTTTTTATAAAAGAGTCGAGCCCAGCCACACGAGCTAGGCTTAAATGAAAGGCCCAACATGACAATGCTTCAAACCCAAATTTGTAAGCATTGTGTCACACTACGGAAAAGAAAGTTAAATGGTTTCCAAAATAGGAATAACTCAATAATAACATAAAGTAATTATATAAGTACCTCTGCTAGGGTATTGTGACTATTACTCAATATTCATCGTGCCTACTTCATGATAGCTTTCTTCAGAAGACATGAGAGGATTTAAATAAGTTGCTTCCCATTTTCTATCTTCCTAGACAAGGAGTTGTGTAACCAGTCCTATTAGGTTTCTTAAATTGTCCTCAGCATCACCATTCCCCAAACACTTTATCTTTTTTTGTTTGGTTAGGTTTTTTCAAGAATGATGTTATACAAAAGATGTTTGGTTTTTGCAAAAGATCAATATCATAGATAAATTTTTGGAACTTCAAAGCTAATTCCAAACACAAAAACCATTTCGATGTAAGTTTAAAGCAAATTTGTTTCAAACAACTCTCATTGACAAGGTTTCATGAAGGTTGAATTTTAAATTTTGGTGTAGGTTTTTTTTATTTTAGTAAAAATATGAGGTCACCTTCTGTTTTCATGATTTGTTAGTCCAAGGGCTTGGGTTTCAACTCGAGAATTTCAGAGAAAAAAATCTTTGAAGTATTCATTTTACTTGTATGAATAATATGCATAACAATAATCTTTTGAAGATCTTATTTTTCATGGCAGAATATTGCTTACCAACCCATATTACTTTTGATTAAAAAGGATTTTATTAGGCATCTAATATAGGCTTTGGCTTTTGATTATGAAAGAAAATGATATTTATAGGCTCAAGAGGTTTTAAGGGATCTTAGAACTAAGGTGCTTGTTTCCAAGCCTTTCTTCTAGTTGATGACCTTATAGACTATAAGTTTGACTTTGTAAAATGATTTTGACATGCCCTAGTTTGAATTATTTGATTTTGAGCATCATCATCGTACTTATTATTTTTATTTTTGTACAATGTGCTCAACCTTTTTTAATCTTTGAATTATTTCATGTTCCTTTTTTATTTGGGCACCCTTGAACTTTTCATTGATCATTGAGGATCATTTCATATAATCCTACATTTAAGTTGCTTTTCTAATCCTCGTATTTGCCCCTAGTATGGGGTGTGATCCAAGTCAAGGTTAATTTGCAAGAAAAACTTACAAGGCTCAACGGGGACTTGAAATGGATATTTTTCAAGTATTATGTAAGGATTATCAAGGATGACATTTTCTCATTTCAAATGCATGTGTTTAGGATTAATAAGCTTGGCTTTATTTCATCGGGGTTAGTTGGGCATGAAAAATTATTTTTTTCATCATAATTAAATTATGAATCATTATTCAACCAACTAAAACTTAGCTTCAAAGTTATTTTGAGTGGTGTTTGGTTTATTTTTTAAGTTTCTAAATGTTTGGTCCCCTTATTGGGAGATTACTTAAATCCGCAAAACTCACATGTTAAAAACAAACACCAATTTGACCTCTGAATTTGTACTAATAACTTTAATTTCCCAAAAGCTTTTTGATCTTTTATGAAAACACAAAAATGAGGTTCTTTTTTAGCCTATGAGATCATGTAAAGTTTTTTTTCCAAAATTTATAAAAAGAAAAATACACCAAAGAATTCTTGGCTAAAATTTGATTTTTATTGATTTATTGACAAAGTACGTTATGCATAATACTTCCTTACAACATTAAAATTTACGGGTTTAGTTAAATCATCTCCGACCATCTTGGTCAAAATCAAGCCTTCTTTGGAAAAGGTTTTCTTCACCACATCTATATAGTCCTTCATAGTTTGACATCCATTTGTTCTGATCTTCTCCCAATATTATCAAGATCTTCTTCAATACCAAGTCTCCTTCATTGAATGCCTTTGGTTTGACCTTTTTATTGTATGTCTTAGCCATTCTGCTATGTTATAACTAGTAATGACAAATTGTTTCCAATCTTTTCTCACTAATCATATTCAACTACTTAAATTTCAACTTCGTCCATTCTAATTCTTCTAATTCCGCATCAATCTGAACCCTTAATGATGGAATCTCTATTTCTAAAGGTATTACCACTTCCATCTCGTATACTAAAGAGTAACGGATTGTACCCGTAGAAGTTATGGTTATAGTGCGGTATACATGAAGTGCATATGAAAACATCTTGTGTCAATCTTTGTAGGTGACTATCATCTTCTGGATGATCTTCTGGAGGTTTTTATTAGCTACATTGACAACACCATTCATCTTGGGTTTGTAAGGAGAAGAATTAAAGTGCTTAAGTTTCCACTCAATGTAAAGTTCAGTTTTCAGCTTCCCATTGAAATTTTGAGCATTTTCAATTATCAATTTTGCTGGCAAGCTATAAATACATATCAAATCCTTCTCAGTGAACCTCTTAACCATCTTATGTGTCACATGTGCATAAGAGATGGCTTGTACCTATTTAGTAAAGTAGTCGATAGTCATCAAGATGAATCTATGTCTATTGTTGGCCTTTGAATTGATTGGTCCTATGACATCTAATCCCCACATATCAAAAGGCCAAGGTAAGGCCATATTAAACAGGGGTGTCGGAGGTGCATTTATCTTATCACCATATACCTAACACTTGTGACATTTCCTAACATAATCAACACAATCCTTTTCCATAGTCAACCAAAAGTATCCAAATCACTACATCTATCTTGCCATTATATACCCATTAGCATGAGTTGCATAAATCCCCTCATGAACTTCTTGTAATAATTGTATAGCTTTTTTCTCATTCAAACACCTAGAAAAGTCCCTTTGAATGACCTCTTATACAAGATTTTACAATCTAAATAATAATTCATCACTATCTTCTTCAATGTCTTTTCATCTTTCTTGAAGACTCTTGGAGGATATTCCTAGTGCTGGATAAACCTCTTGATACCATTATAACATGGTTTTCCATTTGGTAGCTCTTCAAGCAACAATGAGTTTATAGATTTCTAACTTTGTTATTTATTGGTTGAATTTTTCCCTCAATATTAATATGTGTCATTGAGGTTAAGGTAGTTAAGGCATCAACAAATTGGTCCTTGTCTCTACATAGATATTTGATCAGATTCAGTTTTGATATTAATCAAGTTGTATAATACAACAAGAACTACCTAAAGCCTTTTTGCACTCTAAACCAAAACATAACATAACCTTTATATCATAATGTACTGGGATTTATAATCATTAAGCTTTTTACTCAAGTAATAAATGGCTTGTTCTTTCCTTTCAAATTCATCATGCTGGCTCAACACGTACCCCATAACTGTTTATGTCACTATCAAATACAGGATCATAGGTTTTCCTAGCACAGGGGTACTATTTGAGGCAGGTTTTCTAAGAACCTTTTGATCTTATCAAAAGCTTCTTAGAAATTACAATTATACACCCCAAGATTCTTCTTTCTAAGCAATCAAAATATCAGCTCGCAAGTTACCGTAAGTTGGGATATGAACCAGGCTATGTAATTCAAACGCGTAAGAAAACTTCCAACTTCTTTCTCTGTCTTAGACACTAGCATGTCCTGGATTGCCTTTAATTCATCTAAATCAACTTTTATTCCTTGACTACTTACCATGACGCTAAATTTTTTTTCTTGTTTTTACCCTAAACAAACATTTAATGGGATTCAGTATTAATTGAAACTTTTGCAACCTCTTGAACAACTTTCTCAAAACTTGCACATGATTTTCATATTTCTTTGATTTGGCAAGTATATCATCCATGTATACTTTCACTTTTTGATGTATTATATCATAGAATAAGATGATCATTGCCCTTTTATAAGTGGCCTTGGAATTCTTCAATTCAAATGCATTACCTTATAGCATAAGGTTCCCCAATGCATGATAAAGGTAGCTTTCTCTTTGTCTTCCTCGACCATTATAATCTGGTTATACCTTGAAAATCCATCCATGAATGAATAAGTGGCGTTTTTTTGCAGCATTGTCAACTAAGACATCTATGTGGGGCAAAACAAAAGTCATCATTTGGGCTTGCCTTGTTCAGATCTCTATAATCCACACATATCCTAATCATGTTATCTGTTTTGAGAACTACAACTATATTAGCCACTCACTGGGGATAATGGACCACGTTAAAGAACCCTACATCCCCCTGCTTTTGATTTCCATCCTTTACTTTGAATAACATATCTGAGCGTATTTATCTTGCCTTTTATTTGACTGACTTGCTTCTTTCCATCAAGGGAATTCAGTGTACCACGACGTTGATATCCAAACCAAACATGTCCACATAAGTCCAAGCAAAGAAGTCCATATACTCTTGCAACAAGGAGACCAAACCATCCTTTTCCTCAGCTATAACAAGTGTCTCAATCTTCAATTCTTTCTTATCTTGTTCAATACCTATACTTATCACTTCTAATTCTTTCTTGACAAGTTTCCAAGTTTTCTCAAATTTTTCAACTAACCTAGTAAACTCTTTTAAATATTTTTCTTCTCATTCTTCATCACCCATTGCAATTATGTTATCAAAGTTTGACCAATTATTATTAGTGTAATGGGTGTATGGATTAGTGGAAGATTCACTTTCAAAATTACTAAAAATGAAAGGTGTGTTTGTGTAAGTGTGTATGTGCATGGAAAAAAAAGGAAACAAAACACATTTTTGAAAAGGAAAAAACCTTATAGCATCATGAGCTAGATTGTCAACAAGATTAAAAAAGGTAAAAAAAAAAAACAAGACAAAATATCTTAGTAGGCATGATCAAACAAGAACAATTATTTTATGAACACAACATGAACGGGCTTAATTTTTCAATTCTGGAATATCTCTCTATATGTTAGCTTCCTTACAAAATCTTTTATAGGAATGTCATTAATGGTGTGAACAGACAAATGAGGCAGCATCTCATCCTCCACTTCGACCTTCATCATTCAGAGTATTGATGCAAAGGTTAGTTATCTTTAACACATCATCATTCGATCTATTCATCTGAGAAGGTCTTGGGAAAGTTGTTCGAAGTGGTGGGATTGTCAACTCCTCTTCTTTCAACTCCCGTCCTTCGATTCTTGCTTCCTTCTTGATCCTAGTAATACGTCTGTAGTCTTCATTGTTGAACTTATATCTAAGTCTGAACCTCTCATCAGCACATTTTGCCGTTATCATATTGACTCATTCTGGCATTCTAGTGTCAAGACCAAATTGGAAGGGAATTCCATGTTTCAAAAAGCAATTAGTTGCCATCATTGCTGCTTTTGATATTTTTGGCTTTCTCAACACAATATTCTCAAGAAACCACTCTATGTTCACAATCTTGAAAGATGAATATTTCTATCCTTACCATCCTCTATTTTGATTAAGCGTACTGTAACATTTATTATCATGGAAATTGTTTCATCATCTTTAACTGTTATCGTCATTCCATTCATGATGTACTTCAAGTATTGATGCAATGATGAAGCTACCGTTCTAGCCACATAAATCCACGGTCCTCCCAACAACATGTTATAGAAAGGATGTATGCCCATCACTTAAAGTGTCATCAGAAATACCTGCGGTTCCATATATAACTCTATTTCTAAAGTCCCGGATATCTATCTTAGTGAGCCATCATACACCCTCGTCGTTATGGTCTTTGGCCTCGTATATGATTCATCAAGCACGAGTCTTGGAAACACATTCAATGTCAAGCCATTAACAATCAATACCTTTCCTATTAGGATATCTTTACATCGTATCATGATGTATAACAATTTATTATGATTAGTTCCATCGGGGACCAACTCATCTTTAGTAAAATAGAGATAATTTGAGGCTTGGATTCTTCCTACCAGGTGCTTTATGGTTTTTTAATTGATATCTTAAGGTACATATAACTTATTTAACACCTTCTACAAAGCCTTTTAATGAGTTTCAGAGCTCAAAATCAAAGATAACAATGATATCCTAACATGAGTTTTCTTGAGTTGTTCAACGATGTTATATTTATTATACTTTAACAACTTAAGGAACTCATTAGTCTCTTCCTCTGTTACAGGCTTATTTAATTCCTCTGACAGGTTAACAACCTTTTTCCCCTTAGCTTTCCTTTGTTTCTCAAGCTCCCCTGAGGTACCTTCCACTGTGAGTTAAGCCTTTGATTTCTACTTGAAAAAAATATACTAGTTTTGTGCTTTGAATGGAATACTCATAATTATATATAAAGGCATTGTAGTTTCCATTACTTATCACTTTAGGTTTGGATAGAATCAATTTGAACAACCCATCAACAGTAAATTGTACATGGCAAACTTTCTTGTTCTTGCTAGGTTCATCCACTACGGACACCTCTCTACTTGTTGCCTCTTTGATTCTCAGAGTTTCTCGAGTCAATATTTATATCATTTTATTACATAAATCTTCATATTAATTGATCATATGGCCTTTTTCCTTGGTGATACTCACAAAAACTTCTTATTATCAACCTATTTTCTCAACTACCCTCTTTGTATTCAGTTTTTACTAACATTTCATAAATCTTATTTAGAGACATCTTTAAGCTCATCGGGCCTTCAATTTCCAATGCATTTGCGGTTTTGCTACCTGTAACATAATTAGGTAGAGGATTTGTATTCATATTCAGGGCCTTCTCAAATGTTATCCATCCAACTTTGATCAACTATAGGTGCTTGTTCTTAAAGGCATTATAGGTGTTAATGTTGTGTCTTGTGATGCTAACATGATGTTCGCAGGTGAGCTATGGTTTATACCAGCTAGGATAGGATGGTTGTAGTGGTGTAAATGGTACTGAAGCTATTTGTGCTTAGTAATTTCTGGTACATCTCACTCAAGGATAGTGGCAACAAGGGTAGTTATTCTTGAGTTTTTTGGTAGTTTTTTTTGTCAATTTTCAGCTTGGTTATTGAATTAGTTACTTTGGGTTTCTGGCTTTTTAATGAGAAAAGGTGAGTTGAAGTTGAAGTTGATATTGATTATTTAGGATGAAAGGGTTTAAAAGCTGTAATTTTAAAAACTGTTTTTCCTGCCTCTATATCCACCCTCGATATTATCAACATCTTTCTTATTCCCTCATATACCAATTTAATATCACCTCACTCAAGCTATCCTGAAAGAAATGCATTAACAACTTTTCATCTTGCACCACCTCTACCATCTTATTACAATAGGACTTGAGGTTAGTAGCAGGGTATTGAGTTCCAGTGTACTTTATAAACTCAGGTAAATGAAATTTCTTTGGTGCAACTACCCTTAGAACTAGACATATCTCAATGACTTGAACAGGATCATATAAGCCGACATATTTGATAACCTTTAATCTTGCGTTTAACATTGTTATCTTATCATAATTAACACCCTCAGAGTATTTTGTCTTGTAGAATTCATTGGTGAACGCATCCATAATTATTGAGGTTAGTGTAAGTATAGTTGACTGCATAAATGTCGTATTACATTGGGGTTCCTGACCTTAGCTATCCATTTTTTTTTAGGTTGGATTGTAGCTTGAGTTTAAGCAAAGCTCACAAACCGATTAGATGGACCTTTGCCAAAGATTTTCTTGAGAGTTTGTTCTAGTAGGCTAGTGATGTGAGCCATGTTGATTTTCAATGAGTCCAACTCCTCTTGAAAGCGAGCATCATAATGAACATGTTCCTCATCTTCCATGTTTCTTTGTCAAAATCTGGTGTTGTAGATTTTACAGGTTTGGATTTTGCATGGACCAATATTTCAATATGAATATGCACACATGACATTTAAAACCCCAAAGTTATGTTAATGTATGAATACAAATAAGAGTGTATGTATGGTACATCAAATATGGATTCACAAAGCTAATCCATGAATTTTTCCATTGAATATGAGCAAAATCTGTAGTTTGATGAATCTAAAGAGATTTTTCCCAAGTCCTTATCTTGGTTTTCATATTGGTTATAAGCCCTTTTCATTCAATAAAATACAAGGAATTTTCACATGTGTAGATAAGATTCATATACATCTTTATTCATTATCAAAAGCAATTCCCTTATTGGCTACATTTCTGATGAAAGCCAAAACATCATTCAAGTATTCCTTTTATCTTCTAGCACTGTTGTGGATCGGAGAGACCTTTACTCATAGTTTGTTTTCCCTTCGAGCCACCATAGCGATTAACATGTTTATCTTTTCTATTTTGTAATGGAACACAATGTTTTCTTGGAGCAGTGTATTATTGCTTGTGACTGGTGACTCGTTGTTTATATTTAGCATCAAAACTGTCTTTTTAAGTTATTTGATATGGTCTTTAGCCCTTTAAAATTCTTGTTCGATGTCAAGCTCAACTATTTTCGTGTTCATTTGGACATCAAATCTGATAATGTGATCTTACCACTTTTCAAGCTTCTGTCTTAGCTCATTTAGTTCTCCTTTAACTCTTAGATACTGCTCTTTCAGCTTCTTCAATTTCTCCTCTCAGATTTCTAACTTGAATTGGACTATGGTGACTCATTCTCTTAAGGTATTTGCTCCATTCATGTAGTCTCTCATGTTTGATTTGGCTTCCTTTCTAGCTTTATTTTCATCATCAGCTTAGACTTTATACTGAGCTCTTAATTATTTTTCTTCCTTAATGATGAGATTTGCTAACCTATTCTTTTCTTTTTCAGCTTCCAACCTCTTCTTATTATTATCTTTTTTTTAAAAAAAAAAACTATCAATTCTTTGTCAGCACATGTTTTTCCCTTAGCATTCCTTTTTACAGTATCCATCTTTTTTTTTAGCATCACATTCTTGTTCACCAGATTATCGTATTTAGCCATCCTTTCTTTCAACTGTTCTTGGATCCTTTATGCAATCTTCTCAAAATTCTTAGCCATGTTTTGCCATTCACTAATCATTTCTTGGTCATTCTTTCTTCCATATCTAAGTCTTACATTAATACAAATATTTGGTCATCCTTTTTCTCTCAATTGTTGGTTTAGAAAGGCCTTCATATTTTCTTTTTTAAAGAGTTGGTTTTCTAAGAACTTCTATTAACTATTGCTATTACTCTGCTTAATTCTAAGCTTATCCGTTCACTTCACAGCTCCTCTTCATTATAACCCTCTTTCTTTTAGGTTCTCAAGTGAAAGATGGTTCCGCTTTGCTAACTACCATTATGCCTTATACTCCAAAGCTTTTAAGTACCCCGAAAAACCCATTATTTCTCCAACATGAGTAATTAGGGCTAATTGAGGATTCATCCTCATCTTTATATCTGTGAACTAGTACAAGCTACTTCCAATCTTGTCTGACAACTTTTAATTCAGCCAAAGAATTAGAATTCTTGAAAAATCTAGTATATTCAGTTAAACTCCAGGTTCTTGGTACATGTTGTATCTCTCAAAACTACCTAGAAACTAATGAAGGTGAATAATCCATGTAACTAGATAGCCCAATCAATGGGACTCGTACTTTATCTCTACAACTCATGATATAAGAGGAACTTTCTACCCAAGGGATTTTCATCTAAAGTTACTATGAGGGATAACCTTATATTACAACCAGAAATTGTTAAAAACTTCTCTCAAAGTTTCCAAATGGCTACTACCTATATGAGCAATAAAGGAATACAATATCGCATTTCTCTCTTTTCATGTAGCCTACAATAATTTAGCAATTGGAAAGTTTAAGCCATGATAGTTGTAGTAGGGTTTCTCTTTGTTTGTTCATACTCAATGAAGGTGTTAACGGCTTTGACCCTAATAATCCCAGCAACTTCTGAAGAAAATAGGATTAGCCTAAAGATGTTAAGAACAATCGTTATGTATCTTTAATCTCCTAACTTCCCCTCATCGTTTTTTGTCTTCAGCTTAGCCTTAATGAGCTTCCATTTAAACCCCCCAATTAGTTCTTATATATTAGTTAATTTTGTCTAAGTGTAGTAATTTGGCGACTTAGATAATTGTGTCCCGAATTCTTTGTTTGAAATACACCTTATGAGGGTCATTTGGGAAATTCAAGATTTGATCATACTCCTGAATAGTGGGTGTCACGTCAATGTCTCTAAAGGTGAAGCATTTGTAGTTTGGGTCCCAGAGATGCAATAGGGCTTTAACTGATGAAGTCTGCACCGGAATCTTCATTATATGAGCAATTCTCTTGTGCCTCCCGTCAAACAGAGTCTCGCCCACATGACCTATCATTTACACATGTTTCTCCATTTTATTTACAGAGTAGTATACCTCAGTTACAAGCAGTAATTTACAAGTCTTGGTCCTTAGGCAATTCCCCTCAACTTGTTACATCATCTCAGATTTTTGTTTGTATTCAAAAAAGGTTATAGAAGTCATGGTCTTAGCTCAGATAAATCCTGCAGAGTTTAGGATTTTTTATAAGGTTTGATGTCAAAAAGGTCTATGATCTGCCTAGTAACCACCTCTTGTGAAGACAGTATAAGGGTTCAGAAGGAATGGTTAGGGCATAATGTGACCATCATTACCAAGTAAAAAATCATATCATAGTTGGATGTTTCATAAATTTAAACCCTGATTGAAAGTCATGAGACAGAATGATAATCCCCCACATAACCTAGAATTGGGTTTATACTCTAAGAATTAAAAATACATGAAGGCATGAATCCATATTTAATGTACTTATGCATGAACAATATGTAGAAAATGCATTTTGAAATTAAATTACATAGACCAATAAAATAAACAGGACACAACAAGCAAACAAACAATTAACAAAACTTAGTCCAACAGGACAAGTCCCCAGTGGAGTCATCATCCTTGCATGGCGTGCACGGTGTTGAATGTCAAGTCGTGCCTCCTGAATCAAGGGGGTTTTAGATGTGTTGGGATAAATCCTAAAATTATTATTTGAAAGGTTCAGGATTCATCACCTAGTATTATGGTCACTAAGAAACCTAATGGTCAGCGAGAGTCTAGGTAAGCAAACTAGTTATACAAGGGGAAGATGCATCACCCTCAGCGCACCTTACCTATGGTAAGGTGCCTTATTGGTTGATTTTTTTTTCTTTCTAATTCATATTTCTATTCATTGGTCTGTCTTGGGTTTAAGATAGATCCCCCTCAATAAGAAGGTAAAGCCTTATCAAATTAAATCATAACCATTATAAGACCCAAATTTTTAATGTTGTATTTATTTCTAATTTATATATTTAATACTTAGAGATATATTTTACAGTGTAATTTTATATCCCCAAATATTAAAGTCTATAGCTTCCTGGTTCAAGGCCCAAGCCTAGATGTACAGGCCAGGCATAAGCCCATCCCGAGCTGAGTAGGCTGGCAAACGACCCAAAATCCTTTTTTATGAAAAAATCCAGCCCAGCCCAGCCACATGGCTGGGCTTAAATTAAAAGCTCAACCTCCTTTCTCTTCTACTGGCCTGGCCCAATGGCCATTCTTCGGCAATAATTAAATACTACCAATTAGAGCTTACATTTTCCAACCCTAACACAGTATTTTGCATTATCATACAGGCTTTTATCAAGTGAGGAAGCAAGAAAAAAAGTTAGCTGGCCTAGAAAGGTTTGCTAGTGGTGATGGTTTGACCAAGAAAAGGTAGTTGTCAGTAGTGGTCCATGATTGAAGCTACTGGAGGTGAAGATGTTGTGCAGGGGAGGCTCACGGTGTGAGATGGTGGTATGGTGACTGTAAACTGAAGGAAGAGAAAAAGTGGTGGTTGATGTAGCGTGCTTGATTTTCGGTTATACCAAGGAAGGTATAAACTATGATGGTGTAGGGGGGCCTTTTGGCTTTGGTTTTTCTCTACTTTTTAGGACCTCATTTCTTGGCTGAGCTTCACCTTTATTTTTAGACAGTGTTTTTAAACCCGGCCTGGTGGTCAGCCCGGGTCATGGATTTTGACCGGGTCCCCCAGGTCAACCCCATTTTTTAAAAATCAAAATAACATTATTTTGATAAAAAAAATAAAAAATAATTAACAGGTTACAACCAGGTTTTTAAATAGAAATTAGAGTGGGCATCAGCACTTAGAGTATTTATAGCAAAGCCAAAGGTTAGTTAATAGTTATAAGAATAGAACTCCATACTTATTTTCCAACTTATTGGGTTACCTTTGTAGGGAAAAAGGTGAAAATAAAACATGAACGATAAAGTAGATTCAAACAAATATGAAGGTGCAGGCTGCAATAGAACTTGTTGTTGGCTTCTGGAATTATTGATCTAAAATCTATATGGGCCAAAATAGCTGGATCCATCAAATGTCGATTTCAAGTACGGTAAGTATGCTGGGCTAGGCCTGCGCTGGTTAGCTTGGAGTAAAGGATGCCTATCATTCATGTCAAGATTTTTCATCGAGTTAGAATGTGCCGACATCTAAAACAACTACTCCATTCTCTTTGCACGTGGATTGAGATTTGACTCTTACTTTAATGATATTAAATATTGATGATGATGATGATGATGATGATTATAAAACACCAATAATTTAAGATCTCACAACCTTGATTTGTCGATAAATCTATGGATCTGTCACTCCGCATGATTTTGTGTTTCCACTAACTACACCGATACTTGCTTTAATCATCAAAATTTGGAGTATGCTTACGAGTGTGTGCAAATTATTTTTTAAATGTATTTAAATAATATTTTTTTAATTTTTATTAATATATCAAAATAATAATAAAAAACACTAAAATATAATTAAAACGTAATAACAAATCGTCCAATAGTTCAGTCCAGTAGTTCAATTCATGAAATGATGAGCTGGTTAGATTTTGAGTTTGTTTATTAAAGATTATTAGTTGAGTCTCACAAATCTCAGGGCCACTAAAG
>Ga0325405_1004049_pt1 | contig 15043 bp, 8 predicted proteins | sample PopdelMetagenome_21_FD_205663 | JGI IMG/M metagenome (GOLD analysis project Ga0325405, IMG submission 205663) | Populus deltoides microbial communities from Bellville, Georgia, United States - Xylem-Control-R2 | ecosystem: Host-associated > Plants > Phyllosphere > Stem > Wood/Secondary xylem... | reverse complement strand
AAAAAAAATCAGAGAAAGAGAGAGGAGGAGGAGGAGGAGGATGAAAGAAGAAAAGAAGCAGCAGGAAGGAGGAGGAGCAGTGGCAGTAGTAGTAAGGGGTGATGGAGCGGAGGAGAGATCGCACGTCTTAGAATCCCATGTTTTGTAATAAATAACTCTCGTTAACCGTTGGATGTTTGTAGGGGCTAGCGGCTGCTGGAGGTATGATTGTTTTTGCGGCATGTCCGTTTATTTTTAAAAATTTTAAATTTTTTTTAATTTGATTTAAAATAATTTTTTTTAATTAACTTACTTATATTAAAAAAAATTAAAAATTAATATTTTTTAATGTATTTCTAAATAAATAATAATTTAAAAAATAACAACTATTAGACACTCTCTAACAAGACTCCCTCTTTTTAAACCATAATAATCAATTTGGTAGTTGACTTGAAACTTGAACCTGTCCGAGTAAAAAAAATAAAAATAAAAAACATGGTAACTTGGTCACAAATTCGAGTTAACCTGGTAACCTGATCAAACTATACCTAACCCGGTCAAAACCTGACCTTAACCCTTTGACTTTTGAGTCAAGACAAATCCTTTAAAAAAAATAGAGTATGCACTGAATAATGTTTTACTAGTCTTGGTGTTCTCACTTCGCTGTGAGGTCAAGCTGTATTTTATAAAAAAAAATAATGTTTAGGTAAAGTAAGCATGTTTTTAAAAACAAAAAATTTATGGCTCAAGTCATAAATTCAATTATGAAAAATTAAGAAATGATAGGAGGCGGATCAAATTAAAAAAAAAGGGATAGCCTGGTGAAAAAAAATATATTTTTAAAAAACAACAAATGATGCATCTTAATTCACAAATCATTAAATACGAATGAACAAAATAGGGTAAAAAAAGACATAAAAAAATTAGCCCTGATCAATATGAGTTAGCATGATAAATTTGTAATTCCAGTAATAAAGTTGAGTCAACCTGGGATATCTCGTCAAACTCGCACTCCTAATCATGAGATTAGAATAATCCAATAAAAAAATAAAAAGAATTATAAAGCACGTTTAAAAAAAAATCAACTCGTGTTAACTTTTCAGACTCGTGACCCGAGTTATTAGACTCGAAACAACTTATCTGGAAAAATCATGAAGTCCAATTCCTAAATAATAATTTTAATTATACAAAAGGATTAATAAAATAGTAATTAAAATAATGATGATCAAAATTAAAATACCAAAAACAAATTATATTAGATTGAATGGTGAAATTGAAAAAAAAAATCAATTTAGCTAAAGGAAAAAAAAATCAAAAGAATGAGATCAAAATCAATAAAAAAAGATAAAATATTTTTTTTATTAAATGGTGAAATTGAAAGGAAAAATCACTTTAACAAAAAGAAAAAAAGAATGAGGACCAAATTGATAAAAATAATATATCATAAATTTGGATTGAATGATGAAATAAAAAATAAATTAAATTTGTACAAAAGAGCCAAGAAAAAAATTAGAAATCAAAACAATATTGACCAAATTGAAAAATATAATACCATAAATTTGGATAGAAAGATAAAATTAAAAACCAATAAAACTTTTACAAAAGGGCTCAGGAAAAAAAATAAAAATCAAAAGAATAAAGACCAACTTGAAAAAAACAATATATCTCAAATTGGAGTTAATGGAAAAAATTGAAAATAAATAAAACTTTTATAAAAGGGTTAAGAATAAAATTTAGAAATTAAAATAATAATAATTAAATTTGAAATATCAATAACAAAAAGGACCAAGTTGTCAGTTTAGGGGAAGGAAAGAGAAAAAAAAGAAAAAAAGCCTCGTCAATGACTAACCAGCCACCCAACACTGATACTCACCACCCCCAAAGAAAGATGAAGGTGTTTCCAACACCATTGTCGCACATGTGCAGCGTCGCGACGATTATCCTCCTAGGTTGGTATCTTTATAGTGATGGGGGAAAGAACAACGAATTCTTATTTCTTATCTCTAAAAAAAAAGATGGAGTCACCACTTATTATTTTGTTCGTTAGGAACCTTAACCGGTCTTAAAGTATGGATAAAGGGATTGATTATGTATAGGAAAGACGTATCATCCCTAATACATCTTACCTAAAATAATCTACATTGTTTGTTTGTCTAATATAAACTAATGTACTATTATGTTTTCTAGTTGTTGGTCCATCTAAGGTTTAAGAAAAGTCCTTATCAGTAAGGAGGTTTTTATCTTATCAAATTAAAGCCTGGCCATTTTAGAGTCAAAATATATTTTTTTATTTTTTTTCTTTTAATATCAGAGATTTATCTTACATTTAAGTTAGGGATCCTTGATATTGGGATAAACAAAATATTTTTTTTTGGTATTTTTAAAAAGCAGGTCAAGTTCTAATCAGTTTAGTAAACTGGTTATTAAATTAAAAAATACACGTAAAAATAAAGAATACTATTTTTGTGATTTTTTTTAATATGCTAAAATATAAAAATATAATTTATTTTTGAAAGACTTGGCTATATGCAAATTAAAATAAAATTGTATTTTTTAAATAAAGATTTTTTTTGTTGTTATTTTTGTGGAAGAGAACTGATTCGTTTAATACCAAAAAAGTACCTCACGTGTAGGTCACAATTGCAAATATTAAATATGCGAGGGTTGAAAAAAAGTAGGGAATTCAAAATTAATTGCAAAATTGTCTTCCAAATACTTGTAAAGTTGACTAAAGCCATGTTTTGCAAAATACAATAATGTATTTTAAATTGAACAAGATATCAATTTATAAATAAATTATTTACTAATCAAATTCAACTCAATAGCAAGCAAACAACAAACCCAAACATAATTCATGAATAAAAAATTAAAGTTTAATTAGAAATCACAATCCCAAAAATAAACACACAATTCAACACAAATTATTAAATAAAAAACACACATGAATTCAAATTTAATAATGTCCAAACAATCTAAATATTATACAAAATAATAAGCATTTGGTTCCAAAAAATCATAATATTAGCAATTTGTCAACAAAAATGATTTGAGGCTATAAATTGACCTTCCGAGGACTGAGAATTAATTGGAGAGACAGTTGTGACCAAAAAAACAATGTTGGAAACTTTGGGAAGCAAAGGAATAGTGGCAGTGTGTGTATCTACACGCCGTCGTTGGTGAATACAAAAAAAGTATGGATCTAGGATTGCTTCTTCTCCCTTTTCTTCCTACTATAAACCTTTTTAGATCATTTCATGTCACCACGATATCATCAATATATACAATGCGAATTATAGTATTACCTGGGTAATGTTTGATGAACATAATGTGGTCTTCATTACTTTGTTTATACTCGAGATTGCTTAAAGATATATAAAGATTTTCTTAACTTGAACATCTTATCCTTTGTCTACTCATAAGAGAAATCTGGAGGAATTTCCTCTAAGTTCCTATGTAAAAAACCATTCTTCACATCTAATTGTTGCAAGTCTCATCCTAAGTTTGCTACAATAGATAATAATACCATAATTGAGTTCACTTTTGCAACATTAACAAATGTTTCCTAATAGTCAATTCCATAAGTCTAGAAATATCCTTTTACAATTAGCTTTGTCTTGTATCTATCAATACTTTCCATCTGACTTATGTTTAATAAAGAAAACCCATTTGCAATCTGCCACGCTATTTCGAACATGAATGATAAGTTCTCATATGTCATTTTTAAGAAAACTCTCATTTCCTTTATCATAACTTCTTTTGCACTTGGTATTTTTAACAGCTTTCACTTAATTCTTATGAATAGACACAAAATACAAGAAAGATATAAAGCTTTAAATGAAGGTGACAAGCAATCTTATGATATAAAATTAGATAAATGATGTTCAATACAACTTTGAACTCTTTTTTTAAGAGCTATAAGAAATGAATAACATTTTTAGTAGAAGTGTTAGGAAACTTATTATTAAAAGTATGTTGCAATGTTGAACTCAAAGATGGTTCTTCGGTAGGTATAGTAGATTCATTGACATTTTTCATTTTTTTTACTGCGAGTATAAACCTTCAAACCTTCTCCTTCTATCCTTTTTGGTTTCCCTATTATTTTCCCGAAGTATTTCTTTCTTTTATTCTATTTTCTCATCACTCACTAGATTTTCATCTCCTTCCTCTCTCTCACCCTAGCTTGCTCCCTCCAATTATAGTTCAGGATTAAACAAAGATTAAACATAATAAAGGATACTAAGAACATATCCTTACTTTCATTTACCTCTTTTTAAGGTGTGAGTTGACAAAAATATGACTTATTTTCACAAAATATTACATCTATGCTAACAAATATTTTTTTTACTTAAAGGATGATAACATTTATATTGTTTTTGAGTAATAAAGTATCCAGTGAAAACACATTTCAATACTCGCAGATCTAACTTACGAACAACTTATCGATGATCCCGAACAAAGCAAAAACACCCTAAGGTTTTTTAGGGATAATGTAGGAGCAAGTTCCTTATAAAAACTCAATTGGAGTTTTGAACACAAGAACTCTCAATAGCATCCTATTAATGAGATATGCTACTATAAGAACTGTGTCCCCAATACGTTTTAGGCAAATTCCTTGTGAACATAAGGGTTTGACAACTTGTAACATCAATCACAATTTTCGTCCCATCATTTGGACTTTCAAAACTCAAGCATATATCAATATCTCATTTTTTTTCTACAGAAAAATTATTTAAAGCTAATTAATTCATAGCATGCATTGTTTGTTTTTTTTTTTAAAAAATAATTTTTCTCAAATATGTAAACAATCAACCATAATTCAACCTAATAATAACAACATCATAAATTACATCATACATAAGTTAATAGGTTAAACATTACAATTCTTAAACATAAAAGTGTATTACAACAAAATATTAGTTCTTTCAATTACATCAATCATTTAACAAAATTATATATCCATGCATCTACTTTATGGTATGAAGGTGCGAGATATCTAAAAACATGATCACATTAAACATGATTAAAAATGCACATTTCGACAAATAATTGATTAAGGAATAACTATTGATGTATATTGAAGTAATTCTCACATCATTGAATGAATTATCTTATCCTTAGTAATTTCATAATTTCATAATTTTTTTTTTAGATAAAAAGATAAAATTTACAAAAATACCAAAAGTGTCTCCAACAAACCCACATATTTAACTTCAATATAAATTGATTAAATTTTACAATTTATCTATTATACTGAATAATCATCCTATTAACCCGAAAGTTAATTCTCTTAACATGTCCATTCATTATAAGATTATTTCCAGTAACCAGGAAATAATCTACTTGACTCACTCATTCAACATAACATTATTTCCAGTGACCAGGAAATAATCTTCATTACTTGCCCATTCAATATGGTATTATTTCCAATAATTAGAAAATAATCTCCTCGACTTGCCCATTCAACAAGGCATTATTTCCAGTACCTAGAAAATAATCTTCTCGACTCGCCCATTCAACAAGGTGTTATTTTGTCTTTTTTTTTAACTTTATACTAAAATTACAATCTACAAAAAAAATTCTTCTACGATCATTTAAAATAAGCTATTTAATTATTTTAAGGTATCGAACACCTACCTGGTGTCTGTGTGAGTGAAGAGGTCCCTTGTTGCTGATTAGATCTCGCGACCTTCTATGTACCAACACAATTTACTACGTCATTGTTTATTCATTTGAACCAGTAAAATTCCAATACCAATTACATATTTATTGATTAAATCCAACACCCTTAATTAAGCTTAATAAAACTTTTAATTTGAGGAGGATAAAACCCCCCTTTTGAATTATTTTTTTTATAACAAAAATCATTATTCAATTTAACCTATCAACATCAATTATCTTCAATTTGGTAAGATTTCTTAATAATATTATAAAAACTCATTTTTCTAATTTTCTTCTTCTTTTAACCGAAATTAACATAAGGAAGAAAGTGAAGATTCCTCTTTTCTCTTTGAAAAATTATTACTCCTTTCATATAATAACACTTATAAACCTATATCTTCCCATATTTTCCAAACCATTGTATTAAAACCTCAAATCCCCTAATTTTTTTCTCTTTTGGCCGAAAGTTCAATAAAAAAGGGGAAATTAATTTTGTTTCTTTTATTTAAAAATTAAACACTTACCCAATCATAATTCATGCTTTCTAACATAATTAAATCATAATTTGCATTATTCTCATAATTAATAACATAAACCCACAATTTCACATGATCATAATTTTACACAATCCTCCATCAAACATAAAATTAGAGGAATTAATACTTTGAAGTATGTTATTTACCTCACTTTGATAAGGATTTAAGGAAAGAATGCAAGAAAAATCAAGTTTTCTTCTCCTCCCTCTTCAAACCCTAGCTTGAATTTCTTCTTTCAAAGCACTCACCACCTTAAAATACCCTCTCTTGATGTTTAACTAAGTTAATTACTCTAATTACTCACTTTAATTGGTGAAATCAACAAGAATTTAAGTAGAAAAATCACACAATTTCTTTCCCCTCTTTGTTTTAAACTCTCGGCTAAGAGAGAAAAAGATGAAGCATTTATAGTTTAGCTTTTACATATTTACACATTAGACCTCGTCACTTCTTATTTCTATTTGTGTCACTCAATTCTTCTTTTTACTTAATTTACACCATAACACCTTATCTTTTATTCTATTGTATACATTTACAATACCTGAAATCCTTTTATTTAATCTATTCGATATTTTATTTATTTTGTTTAGATTATAATTTATCGGGTTTTCATAATTGGCATCTTTAAATGGTCATCAACTGACACGACCAAAAGATTGATGTCTTCTCCCAAGTGCAGGAATTTCGAAGTAATAAATAACCCGGCAAGACCGAGGTCGAACCACAGGGAGGTTAACTATATAAATTATAAACAACAACAACAACAAGAAGTTAAAGAGAGCTTTGAGATGTGATATTAATGTAAGGATTAAACAAGGATAAAATAATTGTTAAGGTTAGAGGATCCACTAATGGTATTTCAAACAAGTATAGTATAAACTCTTTTTATTACTCAACTGGAAACCACACATAAAGGAGGTTCCAATCGGATTATAAATTGTTAACATGATTACATTAGTTATCTTATTCGAATAATGCTAATACTTGTAAATGTTGTCAGACATTCATGATTATAACTTATGTTAACAACAAATTAAGTTCCTTTCATAGCAGAGTTGTCGGTTATACCATACGGTTGGGCTATAAAAGTGTCAAGTATTTGTTGTACCAAGGGTTATACAACATAAATCTAGATTAACCATTTAACAAGCAAAGTATTAAAAGTGAACAAGATAACAAATATAAAACATGTTAGTATCAAACATTAAGGTTCATGTTGAGTTTATATTATACTTATTCTTACACCATTAGTGTAACCTTTTCACCTTGACATGATAAACTTAGCTAAACATAATGAAAGAGAGAAACATAAATAAACAAGGAAAGGAAATGAAAAGCATAAGCAAGGGATTAATATAAGCAAAACTTAAGCATTACAAAATATAAAGAGAGAGTAAGAGCATGATCTTGATCTCAAAACCAAGATGTCTAAATACATGGCAAATGCCTCCTTTTATAGGCTAAAATTCAGAACTATTGATTTGTTGACTAATTGTTGAGTGGGTGGCCACATTTTGACTTAGTGACAATCCTTATCTTCTTGTTTGCCAAAAATGCCATTAATAACGCCATAATTTGAACAGACTTGAATCATGAAAGTTCTAGGAAATTGTCTCAGCTTTCCAAGGAAAAAGAGGTTGAGGTCATTTGGACTTCTAGAACTCGAGATATGGGCTGAACACTGAACAGTATCTGGGCTGCATGACAGATTCAGACTTCTCTTTTGTTGCTATAATTTGGACTTGAAAACGACATTTTTAAATCTTGGACTCCCATGAAAGTTTTAGGCCTATGTCTTAGCTTTCCATCCATATAAGACAGACCTAAATCCAAGATCTACAGTTACAGATATGACCCAATTACCGAACAGTGTTCTAGTTTGGACTGAACTAGCATCTCTTTTCTATGTTTGGCCCTCTCTTTGTCCTTTTAATTTTCGTACTTAAACTCATCAATCAATCCTTTCATTTATATGATAGGCCTGCATTTAAGATGAACATTTACCATAAATTAAAGGTATCTTATGGTATCAGACTTATTATTATAAAACATGCTTTAGTTAAGGAGTTATTGATACTTCAAGTGCGAAATGATGATATAAAAGCTTGATAAAAATGCACTTTTAAGTACTAATCATCAACCTATGTTTGAACTCACTTATGTTTCTTAAACCAACAAAGCCAACTTCTAACAAATATAAGTCATCTTCAACTCCACCACAACCAATCACCTTCTTCAAGTCTGTTTGGTATTGTGGTGGCGGTTGCATTTCAAAATACTTTTCACTCATAAATACATCGAAAAAAATATCTTTTTATTTTTTAAAATTCATATTTTACATTAAGACATCAAGATAATCTAAAACACAAAAAAAAAATTTTAAAGTAAAGAAAAAAAATAAAAAAATTCAATTTTTTTCAAAAGTGTTTTTAAAACGCAAAAATAAATAGGCTTTTCATATTCAAACGCATAATGAGTAGAATAGATTGAGACTTTACATTTTAAATCTTTATTTATTCTACTAATAGATAAAAGATTAGAAGAGAACTTGGGAACATGAAGGATTGAGGTTAACTACAAAGAAGTACATTGGATCAAACCTTTACAAAAAATGGGGGCTTGGGAACCACCAGCTATACAAACTTAATCTTTACCTAAGAAAGGATTGCAAAATAAAAAATCTTTTAAAGATGAGTCAGGTGATCATTGACCTCAAAATCTATAACCCAATGATCTGAATCATAAATGGTGGAAAAAGTAAAATCTATTATTGGCATAAATGCATGTGTAGAGTTAGTTGAAGATGGAGGATTAAGCTTGGCCATTAGATGTCTAAATGTCTAAACTTTCTCATTGGACAAAGTTAGGGTGTTTGATTGACTATCATAAACTGAACTTTTAATTGTCTCTAATATAAGTGCTTATGATATAGGAAAACCTATTCATTTTCCACCTCGTTCTCTTAAAGGACATTCATATAACTACCGACATGTCTCACTAGTATATTTGAATTGTCTACAACAATCACACTTCAATTGTTCTTTCTCTAATAAACTTAATTCACCAACTAATCTTGATTCATCAAAATAGACGTGTAAATCCCCTTATGGAGTAACCTATCATAGACCTCTTATAAGTATCAAGATGCAACATTATATTTCTCTTCCTTTTCTCATGTTGAACATGAGAATATATTTGCCTAAAGGAAGAGAAAGACTCTCTCCACATAACCCAAACTCTAACTCTAATATCATCATATTCAATATTTAGCCCAGTTAGGAAATCATTAACACAATACTTGTCAATAAGTTTTAAAATTTTACTACATCCCACAAACTACTTAGATAACAAAGTATTAGGCTATACATATATTACATTGCTTGGTTTCATGAATCTTTTAGATAAATTAAGAAAATAAAATAAGTTCAAAAGGGAGATGAAAAAAACTCTAGATCATATTTGCATTGAAAAAATTTTAATTTTCTAATAACAAATAGGAAGTAAAAACTAAAATAAACATATTTTCTAATTAAAAATAAAAAATTTATATATAACTATCATTATTTAAAAAAATAAATAAAAACAGGAATAAAATGAAAAAATAAAACAAGTTCAAAAGATCACTAAAATGAGCGAAAAAAACTAAGGTGATATTTAGATGTTGAAAATTTTTAGTTTTTAACAATAAAATTCAGGAAATGGAAAACTGTAGAAAATATATTTATTGATTAAAAATATTTTTTTTTACAAAAACATATTTTTTCCTTTTTTTTCATTAAAAAAAATTAAAAAGTATGAAAATAGTTTTTTTTTTCAAATTCTCCGGTAGGCCTCATTTTCATTTTTTCATTCTTTTGATGTGTTTATAAAAAAAAATCTTGTTTTATTTAATTTTTTTAGGATTCAATAATGTTGCATATTTTTTTTTAATCGTTGTTATTTCTTTTAAAAATTACATAATATTTTTTTATCAGCTACCCGTCAAGCCCGTGATCTATCATGAACCGAGCTCGGATAATCTAACATATCTAGGCCCACGAGATCGGACCCAACCTAGGATGAGCATTTGGTGGCCACAATAAACTTCTAACAAGCAGAAAACCCTAACACTAGGAACAACCATCCATCTAACGGACAATATCAACCCCAAGGCACTAATCCAACCGTTAAATCTTAATAAAAAAAACACTATAAAAATCCAGGCAAACACTTCAGTTTTTCGCCCATCACCTCGCAGCCAGCCACTGCCTCTCTCAAAACTTCTCTGCTCCTTCTCTCTTATCACTTTGCCGAGGTACTATCGTTCTATTTCTTTCTCGTTTATCTGAAAACATTCGGTTTTGTCTTTTAAGCCTTTTGTTGCCGATCTAGTAGGCTTTTTTTTATCTTTCTTTTTCTGATTGTTTTTGCTGTAAAACTGAAGAAGAAGTAGTTTTGTCAACCTATATGTTATTTGCTATACGTTTATTTGATTGGTTCGTGACTGTGATTGTGTACATGCGATGGTATTTACTACTTTACATGGTGATGATTTGAAAAGAATTTTTCCCTTTATGAAAAGTGGTGAGTAATCAGGGCTGGAGTCTCAGAAATGGCTCTTTTTTTGCCGAAACCCTAAATGGGTTTTTGGAAAGAAATACCGATGAGCTTGAGAATTGGCATGATAATATGTCTGCCATAGGCCTTTGGTTTTTTCTGGGAAAAATCTTTTCTTTTCATTTGCTGGTGTTTTGTGGTTAATACCCTTGTAAGTTTACAATTCAAAGGGTTATTTTTTGATACCAATAGTGGTCCTTTCTCTTTCTTTATTTCAAATTAGTAAATCTTAATTGTAAAAAAATAACCTTTAAATCTTTTGTATTCAGTTTAAGCTTATTTGTGATTAGTATTTTAGTTGTTATTATGATGATTTCAACTAGATCTATTTAATGATATTAACAGGCATTTAATTTTTTGTGGGTCTTTGAAATACTAGATAAAATTATTATTATTTTATAGTGATGGTCCTATTGGTTGGATTTTATATTTATACATATATTGAAGGAGAATCTGAATTAGTACTATTGATGTTTTATTTGGATATATTATTTTTTGTTGATATTTTATTTCTTGAGGAAAAACAATATTGAAGCTCACGAGTCTTGCAGAGGTTATATCAAAGGTAGAAGCATGTCTCACCGCAAGTTTGAACACCCTAGACATGGCTCTTTGGGATTTCTCCCAAGAAAAAGAGCCTCCCGCCATCGAGGAAAAGGTTTCTTATGCTCTTTAACCTCAAGTTATTAGCATTACAGTGAATGATAACACATTGGGAACATTCTAGTTCAACATAATTAATGTGTACCTTCAGGCTATGATTTAATTTTTAGTTGGGTTTTGTGAGAAGGTTGTCTTTTCTCCAATCTGTACCTTCAAGTATCATTGGTTTATTGCCTAATGTGCAGTCCCATGTATGGTTTTTGCTACAAAGAAAAACTCTGGTAAAGGATTTATATGGTTCATTTTAATATAGAACGATGTAGCATGGGTCAAGTGAGACAAAAATGATTGGTCATCTGGTCTTCCTACTATCATCTCCTTAATAACCATTAAATTTTATTGTCCTATCTTGTAAATCGGGAGTCAGATGAACAGCCTTGCAGTATTATATTGTCATGATCCCTAACACAGATAAGCTTGATATGATTTCTAATTTATTGTTGTTGACAGAGTGGTATTTGCATTTATCAAGGTCGGCTAACTTATTTGTATCAACTTGCATTCTCTGTATATTGAATCTTGTTCTCTTTGATGATGTTACAGCAAAGGCCTTTCCCAAGGATGATCCGACAAAACCTTGCAGATTGACTGCTTTCCTAGGTTACAAAGCTGGGATGACTCATATTGTCCGAGAAGTTGAAAAGCCAGGCTCAAGTGAGTATCTTTACTTTTTCTCGATTATCCTTCTGGATGGTAGCTCTTTTTTATCTCTAGCTTTGGTGAAGGAACTTGTTTGATATGCTTTTGCCTATAAATTTATCAAGATCATCATGTTTGGTTCTGTTAGCGTGCAGGGATGCGTTGTCCTGGTAGCATGTGTTTTGGACCAAACACTATAATATTAACGTAGCATGTGTTTTGGACCAAACACTATAATATTAACAATGGGAGGCCAAAACTTTTAGCCTTGTTGTTGCCAGGGCCACCCCAGGCCACTTGGAATTATCCCTGTTAGCATGTTTATATTGATTTTGATGACTTTACACTTCTTTTGCCAATAAAACATGTCTGAGTGGCTTGGAATTGGGGATTGATTGGGAGTATTTATTTGAAAGTGTTTGCACACTTGTAATTTTCAGCCCTTCATTGCTGCCTTCTGTTGTGCAATTTGTTGTTTGTATGTCTTTTTTGCGTACCCCTTTTTGATGTTCTGTTTTTTTCTTCATTTTTAAAGCAGGCGGAAGGAAGATTAAAATATTCATTGTAACACTATGATTCACCTCTAGCTTACGTGCTCATTAATTCTTCCTTCATTTGTCTTTCAGAGCTCCACAAGAAAGAAACTTGTGAAGCTGTTACAATCATAGAAACACCGCCAATGGTTGTTGTTGGGGTTGTTGGCTATGTCAATACTCCTGGTGGTCTCCGATCTCTGAGCACCGTATGGGCCCAGCATTTGAGTGAGGAGGTCAGAAGGAGATTCTACAAAAACTGGTGCAAGTCAAAGAAGAAGGCTTTCACAAAGTACTGTAAGAAGTACGAGTCTGAGGATGGGAAAAAGGACATTCAGACTCAATTGGAGAAACTGAAAAAGTATTGCACTGTGATTCGTGTGTTGGCGCATACTCAGGTATTCTACACTTGCATCCTTATTTTAACGAGTCTGTTTGATTAATAATAATCTTACTCTGAAATTACTGAGCTATAATATCTGGAATCCAAATACCAGACATCAATAGCAAACTTTTAATTGCTGACGTCTTAATTTTTGTGTCCATGCTCTTGAATATTTTTGTTTATCGAGGCAGTTTCTTGATGTTCGGATTCCCCCTTGTTTGTCATTACTGTGGCACTGTTAAGACTCTAGATGAATGTGATTTCAATGATATCTAAAGGTTGTGTTGTTGGCATGGTTTATGTAGATTCGGAAAATGAAGGGACTGAAACAGAAGAAGGCGCATTTGATGGAGATCCAGGTCAACGGCGGGGATGTTGCCAAGAAGGTTGACTTTGCTTACAGTTTCTTTGAGAAGCAGATTCCTATTGATGCTATTTTCCAGAAAGATGAAATGGTTGACATTATTGGTGTAACCAAGGGAAAGGGCTATGAAGGTGTGGTCACTCGTTGGGGTGTGACTCGACTCCCTCGCAAGACTCATCGTGGTCTTCGCAAGGTAGCTTGTATTGGTGCATGGCATCCAGCTAGGGTCTCATTTACTGTTGCCAGGGCTGGGCAGAATGGTTACCATCACCGCACGGAGCTGAACAAGAAAATTTACAAGCTTGGAAAGTGTGGTCAAGAGTCTCATTGTGCAGTTACTGAATATGACAGGTAAATGTTTCCTTTTCCTAGTTTGTCCCTACTGTGATTTCAGTCCTTAGCACACACCATGATTGATTGATGTTGAGCATTTGCCTCTTCTCCCAATATGATGATATTTGGTCATGAACAACAGGACTGAAAAGGACATTACACCAATTGGAGGATTCCCTCATTATGGTGTTGTGAAGGAAGATTATTTGATGATAAAAGGATGCTGTGTGGGCCCCAAGAAACGTGTGGTAACACTGAGACAGTCTCTGTTGAAGCAGACATCTAGAGTTGCTATGGAGGAGATTAAACTCAAGTTCATTGATACATCCTCCAAATTTGGCCATGGACGATTCCAGACCACTGAGGAAAAGGCCAAGTTTTACGGGCGGCTCAAGACTTGATTTGCAATGGAGGAGAGAATCAGCTTTGCTAGATTTCTATTAATGTTCAATAGTCTTCAACTGTTGGTTTGATTCTGGATCACTTGTCATCCTTGTCTTCTTCAATTTGGGAATTCTTATTTTTAATATATTTTCGGTGCTAAATTATTATCTAAAACCTTCCTTTTTACACCTTGAGCCAAAAAAGACCTTTGTTGAATACAATTATAAGGTTTGGTATCGTAATTTCCCAAAATAATAAGAAAATCAAATCCTAAGTGGTAATTTGTTATTATTTTTTGAAAATAAAAACATCCATATAATATTGCCAGCACTCTCGACAATTTTATATTTTTTGATCACCTACGGGAGAAGCATGTCTAGAATCGGGCGAGCTCTACACATGAGCTCTAAGGGCTCAACTTTGAACATGGTCAGTGCTGTCTTCTCTGCCATGTCAATCTTGCTTTCACCAACCCTATCCCACTCAAAGCACTGTATCAACGATCCCAAAGTTAATATCATTACTCTTTTTGCTAGGCCATCTCCAGGACAAGCTCTCCTTCCCATCCCAAAGGGGATGAACTTGGATGCATCAACTCTGCCTGCAGATTCAAATCTCTCAGGCTTGAAACTCGTGGGCTCATCCCACAGTGTAGGGTCTCTATGGAGAGACCATGCGTTTACAAATAATATAGTCCCAGCTGGGACATGGTATCCTCCAATGTTACAGTCGGAGGATGGCATGTGCGGTGGTATAAGCGGTGTCACCGGACATAAACGCAGATTCTCGGAGATGATGCTCCGAAGGTAATGTAGTTTTGCAAAATCTGACTCTTCTATCAAGCGGTCTCCAACTTGAGCGTCCAGTTCTGCTTTAGCTTTCCTTAGCACGTCTGGATGGTTGAGTAGATTGGCTAATGCCCATTCCATTGCTATAGCAGAAGTCTCTGTTCCCCCAATCAACAACACCTGCA
>Ga0325405_1004047_pt1 | contig 15046 bp, 5 predicted proteins | sample PopdelMetagenome_21_FD_205663 | JGI IMG/M metagenome (GOLD analysis project Ga0325405, IMG submission 205663) | Populus deltoides microbial communities from Bellville, Georgia, United States - Xylem-Control-R2 | ecosystem: Host-associated > Plants > Phyllosphere > Stem > Wood/Secondary xylem... | reverse complement strand
AAATCGCTACTCGGTGAGCGGAGGTCTCTGCTCTCGAGACCAGGTTACCGGTTCGAAAGGGCCGTAACTTTTGATCCGACCGTTGGATCGCCCTCAAGTTTTTACAGGAGTTTCCGGACGCCGTTTTCCATGCAGTAGATGTGGAATCGCTACTCGGTGACCGGAGGTCTCTCCTCTCGAGACGAGGTTACCGGTTCGAAAGGGCCGTAACTTTTCATCCGACCGTTGGATCGCCCTCAACTTTTTACAGGAGTTTCCGGACGCCGTTTTCCATGCAGTAGATGTGGAACCGCTACTTGGTGAGGCGGAGGTCTCTGCTCTCGAGACCAGGTTACCGGTTCGAAAGGGCCGTAACTTTTGATCCGACCGTGGGATCGCCCTCAAATTTTTACAGGAGTTTCCGGACGCCGTTTTCCTTGCACTAGATGTGGAATCGCTACTCGGTGGGGCGGAGGTCTCTGCGCTCGAGACCAGCGTACCGGTTCGAAGGGGCCGTAACTTTTGATCCGATCGTTGGATCGCCCTCAAATTTTTACAGGAGTTTCCGGATGCCGTTTTCCTTGTAGTAGATGTGGAATCGCTCTTCGGTGTTGCGGAGGTCTCTTCGCTAGAGACTAGAGTACCGGTTCAAAAGTGCCGTAACTTTTGATTCGACCGTCGCATCGCCCTCAAATTTTTACAGGAGTTTCCGGATGCCGTTTTCCTTGCAGTAGATGTGGAATCGCTACTCGGTGGGGCGGAGGTCTCTGCGCTCGAGACCAGCGTACCGGTTCGAAGGGGCCGTAACTTTTGATCCGACCGTTGGATCGCGCTCAAATTTTTACACGAGTTTCCGGACGCCGTTTTCCTTGGAGTAGATATGGAATCGCTCTTCGGTGAGGCGGAGGTCTCTTCGCTAGAGACGAGAGTACCGGTTCAAAAGGGCCGTAACTTTTGATCCGACCGTCGGATCGCCCTCAAATTTTTACATGAGTTTTCGGACTCCGTTTTCCTTGCAGTAGATGTGGTATCGCTAGTCGGTGAGGCGGAGGTCTCTGCGCTAGAGACGAGAGTAGCGGTTCCAAAGGGCCATAACTTTTGATGCGACCGTCGGATCGCCCTCAAATTTTTACAGTTGTTTCCGGACGCCGTTTTCCTTGCAGTAGATGTGGAATTGCTACTCGGTGGGGCGGAGGTCTCTGCGCTCGAGACCGGGTTACCGGTTCGAAAGGGCCGTAACATTTGATCCGACCGTGGGATCGCCCTTAAATTTTTACAGGAGTTTCCGGACGCCATTTTCCTTGCACTAGATGTGGAATCGCTACTCGGTGGGGCGGAGGTCTCAGCGCTCGAGACCCGCGTACCGGTTCGAAGGGGCCCTAACTTTTGATCCGACCGTTGGATTGCCCTCAAATTCTTACAGGAGTTTCCGGACGCCGTTTTCCTTATAGTAGATGTGGAATCGCTACTCGGTGAGTGGAGGTCTCTGCGCTCGAGACAATCGTACAGGTTCGAAAGGGCCGTAACTTTTGATCCGACCGTTGGATCGCCCTCAAATTTTTACAGGAGTTTTGAACTCTGTTTTCCTAGCAGTAGATGTGGAATCGCTACTCAGTGGGGCGGAGGTCTCTGCGTTCGAGACCGGGTTACCGGTTCGAAAGGGCCGTAACTTTTGATCCGACCGTGGGATCGCCCTCAAATTTTTACAGGAGTTTCCGGACGCCATTTTCCTTGCAGTAGATGTGGAATCGCTACTCGGTGGGGCGGAGGTCTCTGCGCTCGAGACCAGGTTACCGGTTTGAAAGGGCCGTAACTTTTGATCCGACCGTGGGATCGCACTCAAATTTTTACAGGAGTTTCCGGACGCCGTTTTCCTTGCAGTAGATATGGAATCGCTACTCGGTGAGGAAGAGGTCTCTGCTTTCAAGACCGGGTTACTGGTTCGAAAGGGCCGTCACTTTTGATCCGACTGTTGGATCGCCCTCAAATTTTTACAAGAGTTCCAGAAACCTATTTTTCGTAGAGTAGATGTGGAATCGCTACTCGGTGAGGCGGAGGTCTCAGCGCTCTAGACCAGCGTACCGGTTCGAAAGGGCCGTAACTTTTGATCCGACCGTTGGATCGGCCTCAAATTTTTACAGGAGTTTCCGGACGCCATTTTCCTTGCAGTAGATGTGGAATCGCTATTCGTTGAGGCGGAGGTCTCTTCGCTAGAGACGAGAGTACCGGTTCAAAAGGGTCGTAACTTTTGATCCGACCGTCGGATCGCCCTCAAATTTTTATATGAGTTGCAGAAACCTGTTTTTCGTAGAGTAGATGTGGAATCGCTACTCGGTGAGGCGGAGGTCTAAGCGCTTTAGACCAGCGTACTGGTTCGAAAGGGCGTAACTTTTGATCCGACTGTGGGATCGCCCCTAATTTTTACAGGAGATTCCGGACGCCGTTTTCCTTGTAGTAAATGTGGAATCGCTAGTCGGTGAGGCAGAGCTCTCTTCGCTAGAGACGAGACTACCGGTTCAAAAGGGCCGTAAATGTTGATCCGACCATTGGATCGCCCTCAAATTGTTACAGGAGTTCCAGAAACCTGTTTTCCGTACAGTAGATGTGAAATCGCTACTCGGTGAGGCGGAGGTCTGAGCGCTCTAGACCAGCGTACCGGTTCGAAAGGGCCGTAACTTTGGATCCGATCGTGGGATCGCCCCTAATTTTTACAGGAGCTTCCGAACGCCGTTTTCCTTGGAGTAGATGTGGAATCGCTAGTCGGTGAGGCGGAGCTCTCTTCGCTAGAGACGATAGTACCGGTTCAAAAGGGCCGTAAATTTTGATCCGACCGTTGGATCGCCCTCAAATTATTACAGGAGTTCCAGAAACCTGTTTTTCATAGAGTAGATGTGGAATCGCTACTTGGTGAGGCGGAGGTCTCAGCGCTCTAGACCAGCGTACCGGTCGAAAGGGCCGTAACTTTTGATCCGACCGTTGGATCGCCCTCAAATTTATACAGGAGTTTCCGGACGTTTTCCATGCAGTAGATGAGGAATCGCTACTATTTGAGGCGGAGGTCTCCGCTCTCGAGACCAGGTTATCGGTTTGACAGGGCCGTAACTTTTGATCCGACCGTGGGATCGCCCTTAAATTTTTACAGGAGTTTGGGACAACGTTTTCCTTGCAGTAGATGTGGAATCGCAACTCGGTGAGGCGGAGGTCTCAGCGCTCTATACCAGCGTACCGGTTCGAAAGGGCCGTAACTTTTGATCCGACCGTTGGATCGCCCTCAAATTTTAACAGAAGTTTCCGGAAGCTGTTTTCCTTGCAGTAGATGTGGAATCGCTACTCGGTGAGGCGGAGGTCTCTGCTGTCGAGATCAGGTTACCGGTTCGAAAGGGTCGTAACTTTTGATCCGACCGTTAGATCGCCCTCAAATTTTTACAGGAGTTCCAGAAACCTGTTTTCCTTTGAGTAGATGTGGAATCGCTACTCGGTGAGGCGGAGGTCTCAGCGCTCTAGACCAGCGTACCGGTTCGAAAGGGCCGTAACTTTTGATCCGACCGTTGGATCGCCCTCAAATTTTTATAGGAGTTTACGGACGCCGTTTTCCATGCAGTATATGTGGAATCGCTAATCGTTGATGCGGAGGTCTCTGCTCTCGAGACCAGGTTAGCGGTTCGAAAGGGCCGTAACTTTTGATCCGACCGTTGGATTGCCCTCAAATTTTTACAAGAGTTTCCGGACGCCGTTTTCCTTGCAGTAGATGTGGAATCGCTACTCGGTGGGGTGGAGGTCTCTGCGCTCGAGACCGGCGTACCGGTTCGAAGGGGCCGTAACTTTTGATCCGACTGTTGGATCGCCCTCAAATTTTTACAGGAGTTTCCGGACGCCGTTCTCCTTGCAGTAGATGTGGAATCACTCTTCAGTGAGGCAAAGGTCTCTTCGCTAGAGACGAGAGTACCGGTTCAAAAGGGCCGTAACTTTTGATCCGACCGTCGGATCGCCCTCAAATTTTTATACGAGTTCCAGAAACCTGTTTTCCTTAGAGTAGACGTGGAATCGCTACTCGGTGAGGCGGAGGTCTGAGCGCTCTAGACCAGCGTACCGGTTGGAAAGGGCCGTAACTTTGGATCCGATCGTGGGATCGCCCCTAATTTTTACAGGAGCTTCCGAACGCTGTTTTCCTTGGAGTAGATGTGGAATCGCTAGTCGGTGAGGCGGAGCTCTCTTCGCTAGAGACGAGAGTACCGGTTCAAAAGGGTCGTAAATTTTGATCCGACCGTTGGATCGCCCTCAAATTGTTACAGGAGTTCCAGAAACCTGTTTTCCGTAGAGTAGATGTGGAATCGCTACTCGGTGAGGCGGAGGTCTCAACGCTCTAGACCAACGTACCGGTTGAAAGGGCCGTAACTTTTGATCCGACCGTTGGATCGCCCTCAAATTTATACAGGAGTTTCCGGACGCCGTTTCCATGCAGTAGATGTGGAATCGCTACTCGGTGAGGCGGAGGTCTCTGCTGTCGAGACCAGGTTACCGGTTCGAACGGGCCGTAACTTTTGATCCGACTGTTGGATCGCCCTCAAATTTTTACAGGAGTTTCCGGACGCCGTTTTCATTGCAGTAGATGTGGAATCGCTACTCGATTAGGTGGAAGTCTCAACGCTCTAGACCAGCGTACCGGTTCCAAAGGGCCATAACTTTTGATCCGACCGTTGGATCGCCCTCAAATTTTTACTGGAGTTTCCGGACGCCATTTTCCTTCCAATAGATGTGGAATCGCTATTCGTTGAGGCGGAGATCTCTTTGCTAGAGACGAGAGTACCGGTTCAAAAGGGCCGTAACTTTTGATCCGACCGTTAAATCGCCCTCAAATTTTTACAGGAGTTCCAGAAACCTGTTATCCGTAGAGTAGATGTGGAATCGCTACTCGGTTATGCGGAGGTTTTCGCGCTCTAGACCAGCGTACCGGGTCGAAAGAGCCATAACATTCGATCTGACCGTGGGATCGCCCTAAAATTTTTACAGTAGTTTCGGACAACGTTTTCCTTGCAGTAGATGTGGAATCGCAACTCGGTGAGGCGGAGGTCTCAGCGCTCTAGACCAGCGTACCGGTTTGAAAGGCCCGTAACTTTTGATCCGACCGTTGGATCACCCTAAAATTTTTACAGGAGTTTCTGGAGGCCGTTTCCCTTGTAGTAGATGTGGAATCGCTACTCGGTGGGGCGGAGGTGTCTGCGCTCGAGACCAGCGTACCGGTTCTAAAGGGCTGTAACTTTTGATCCGACCGTTGGATCGCCCTAAAATTTTTACACGAGTTTCCGGACGCTGTTTTCCTTGCAGTAGATGTGGAATCGCTACTCGGTGAGGCGGAAGTCTCTTCGCTAAAGGCGAGAGTACCGGTTCGAAAGGGCCGTAACTTTTGATCCGACCGTTGGATCGCCCTAAAATTTTTACAGGAGTTTTCGGAGGCCGTTTCCCTTGCAGTAGATGTGGAATCGCTACTCGGTGGGGCGGAGGTCTCTGCGCTCGAGACCAGCGTACCGGTTCTAAAAGGCCGTAACTTTTGATCCGACCGTTGGATCGCCCTAAAATTTTTACACGAGTTTCCGGACGCTGTTTTCCTTCCAGTAGATGTGGAATCGCTACTCGGTGAGGCGGAGGTCTCTTCGCTAAAGGCGAGAGTACCAGTTCGAAAGGGCCGTAACTTTTGATCCGACCGTTGGATCTCCCTCAAATTTTTACAGGAGTTTTCGAAACCTGTTTTCCTTGGAGTAGAAGTGCAATCACTACTCGTTGAAGGGGAGGTCTCAGCGCTCTAGACCAGCGTACCGGTTCGAAAGGGCCGTAACTTTTGATCCGACCGTTGGATCGCCCTCAAATTTTTACACGAGTTCCAGAAACCTGTTTTCCGTAGAGTAGATGTGGAATCGCTACTCGGTGGGGCGGAGGTCTCTGCGCTCGAGACCAGCGTACCGGTTCGAAAGGGCCGTAACTTTTGATCCGACCGTTGGATCGCCCTCAAATTTTTACAGGAGTTTTCGAAACCTGTTTTCCTTGGAGTAGATGTGCAATCACTACTCGGTGAGGGGGAGGTCTCAGCGATCTAGACCAGCGTACCGGTTCGAAAGGGCCGTAACTTTTGATCCGACCGTTGGATCGCCCTAAAATTTTCACACGAGTTTCCGGACGCCGTTTGCCTTGCAGTAGATGCGGAATCGCTACTCGGTGAGGCGGAGGTCTCTTCGCTAAAGGCGAGAGTACCGGTTCGAAAGGGCCATAACTTTTGATCCGACCGTTGGATCGCCCTCAAATTTTTAGAGGAGTTTCCGGACGCCGTTTTCCTTCCAGTAGATGTGGAATCGCTACTCGGTGAGGCGGAGGTCTCTTCGCTAGAGACGAGAGTACAGGTTAAAAAGGGCCGTAACTTTGATCCGACCGTTGGATCGCCCTCAAATTTTTACAGTTTCAGAAACCTATTTTTCGTAGAGTAGATGTGGAATCGCTACTCGGTGAGGTAGCGAAGCGATTCTAAAGGGCCGTAACTTTTGATCCGACCATTGGATCGCCCTAAAATTTTTACACGAGTTTCCGGATGCCGTTTTCCTTGCAGTAGATGTGGAATCGCTACTCGGTGAGACGGAGGTCTCTTCGCTAAAGGCGAGAGTACCGGTTCGAAAGGGCCGTAACATTTGATCCGACCGTTGGATCGCCCTCAAATTTTTACAAGAGTTTTCGAAACCTGTTTTCCTTGGAGTAGATGTGCAATCCCTACTCGGTGAGGCCGAGGTCTCAGCACTCTAGACCAGCGTACCGGTTCGAAAGAGCCGTAACTTTTGATCCGACCGTTGGATCACCCTCAAATTTTTACATGAGTTTCCGGAGGCCGTTTCCCTTGTAGTAGATGTGGAATCGCTACTCGGTGGGGCGGAGGTCTCTGCGCTCGAGACCAGCGTACCGGTTCTAAGGGGCCGTAACTTTTGATCCGACCGTTGGATCCCCCTAAAATTTTTACCCGAGTTTCCAGACGCCGTTTTCCTTGCAGTAGATGTGGAATCGCTACTCGGTGAGGCGGAGGTCTCTTCGCTAAAGGCGAGAGTACCCGTTCGAAAGGGCCGTAACTTTTGATCCGACCGTTGGATCGCCCTCAAATTTTTACAGGAGTTTTCGAAACCTGTTTTCAGGAGTTCCAGAAACCTGTTTTCCGTAAAGTAGATGTGGAGTCGCTACTCGGTGGGGCGGAGGTCTCTGCGCTCGAGACTAGCGTACCGGTTCTAAAGGGCCGTAACTTTTGATCCGACCGTTGGATCGCCCTCAAATTTTTACAGGAGTTTCCGGACGCCGTTTTCCTTCCAGTAGATGTGGAATCGCTACTCGGTGAGGCGGAGGTCTCTTCGCTAAAGGCGAGAGTACCGGTTCGAAAAGGCTATAACTTTTGATCCGACCGTTGGATCGCCCTCAAATTTTGACAGGAGTTTCTGTACGCCGTTTTCCTTCCAGTAGATGTGGAATCGCTACTCGGTGAGGCGGAGGTCCTTTCGCTAAAGGCGAGAGTACCAGTTCGAAAGGGCTGTAACTTTTGATCCGACCGTTGGATCGCCCTCAAATTTTTACAGTAGTTTCCGGACGCCGTTTTCATTGCAGTAGATGTGGAATCGCTACTCGGTGAGATGGAGGTCTCTTCGCTAAAGGCGAGAGTACCGGTTCGAAAGGGCCGTAACATTTGATCCGACCGTTGGATCGCCCTCAAATTTTTACAAGAGTTTTCGAAACCTGTTTTCCTTGGAGTAGATGTGCAATCACTACTCGGTGAGGGGGAGGTCTCAGCGATCTAGACCAGCGTACCGGTTCGAAAGGGCCGTAACTTTTGATCCGACCGTTGGATCGCCCTAAAATTTTTACACGAGTTTCCGGACGTCGTTTTCATTGCAGTAGATGTGGAATCGCTACTCGGTGAGGCGGAGGTCTCTTCGCTAAAGGCGAGAGTACCGGTTCGAAAGGGCCGTAACATTTGATCCGACCGTTGGATCGCCCTCAAATTTTTACAAGAGTTTTCGAAACCTGTTTTCCTTGGAGTAGATGTGCAATCACTACTCGGTGAGGGGGAGGTCTCAGCGTTCTAAACCAGCGTACCGGTTCGAAAGGGCCGTAACTTTTGATCCGACCGTTGGATCGCCCTCAAATTTTTACATGAGTTTCCGGAGGCCGTTTCCCTTGGAGTAGATGTGGAATCGCTACTCGATGGGGCGGAGGTCTCTGCGCTCGAGACCAGCGTACCGGTTCTAAAGGGCCGTAACTTTTGATACGACCGTTGGATCGCCCTCAAATTTTTACACGAGGTTCCAGACGCTGTTTTCCTTGCAGCAGAAGTGGAATCGCTGCTCGGTGAGGCGGTGGTCTCTGCCCTCGAGACCAGCGTACCGGTTCGAAAGGGCCGTAACTTTTGATCCGACCGTTGGATCGCCCTATAATTTTTACCCGAGTTTGCGGACACCGTTTTCCTTGCAGTTGATGTGGAATCGCTACTCGGTGAGGCGGAGGTCTCTTCGCTAAAGGCGAGAGTACCAGTTCGAAAGGGCCGTAACTTTTGATCCGACCGTTGGATCGCCCTCAAATTTTTACATGAGTTTCCAGAGGCCGTTTCCCTTGTAGTAGATGTCGAATCGCTACTCGGTAGGGCGGAGGTCTCTGCGCTCGAGACTAGCGTACCGGTTCTAAAGGGCCGTAACTTTTGATCCGACCGTTGGATCGCCCTCAAATTTTTACAGGAGTTTCCGGACGCCGTTTTCCTTGTAGTAGTTGTGGAATCGCTACTCGGTGAGGCAGAGGTCTCCACGCTAGAGACGAGAGTACCGGTTCCAAAAGGGCCGTAACTTTTGATCCGACCGTTGGATCGCCCTCAAATTTTTACAGGAGTTTCTGAAACCTGTTTTCCGTAGATTAGATTTGGAATCGCTACTCGGTAAGGTAGAGGTCTCAGCGCTCCAGACAAGCGTACCGGTTCGTAAGGGCCGTAACTTTTGATCCGACCGTTGGATCGCCCTCAAATTTTTACACGAGGTTCCAGACGCCGTTTTCCTTGCAGCAGAAGTGGAATCGCTGCTCGGTGCCTTGGAAGTCTCTGCGCTCGAGACCAGCGTACCGGTTTTAAAGGGTCGTACCTTTTGATCCGACCGTTGGATCGCCCTAAAATTTTTACCCGAGTTTCCGGACGCCGTTTTCCTTGCAGTAGATGTGGAATCGCTACTCGGTGAGGCGGAGGTCTCTTCGCTAAAGGCGAGAGTACCAGTTCGAAAGGGCCGTAACTTTTGATCTGACCGTTGGATCGCCCTCAAATTTTTACAGGAGTTTTCGAAACCTGTTTTCCTTGGAGTAGATGTGAAATTACTACTCGGTGAGGGGGAGGTCTCAGCGATCTAGACCAGCGTACTGGTTCGAAAGGGCCGTAACTTTTGATCCGACCGTTGGATCGCCCTCAAATTTTTACAGGAGTTCCAGAAACCTGTTTTCCGTAGAGTAGATGTGGAGTCGCTACTCGGTGGGGCGGAGGTCTCTGCGCTCAAGACCAGCGTACCGGTTCTAAAGGGCCGTAACTTTTGATCCGACCGTTGGATCGCCCATAAATTTTTACACGAGTTTCCGAACGCCATTTTCCTTGCAGCAGAAGTGGGATCGCTGCTCGGTGGGGCGTAGGTCTCTGCGCTCGAGACCAGCGTACCGGTTCGAAAGGGCTGTAACTTTTGATCCAACCGTTGGATTGCCCTCAAATTTTTACAGGAGTTTTAGAAACCTGTTTTCCTTGGAGTAGATGTGCAATCACTACTCGGTGGGGCGGAGGTCTCTGCGCTCGAGACCAGCGTACCGGTTCTAAAGGGCCGTAACTTTTGATCCGACCGTTGGATCGCCCTAAAATTTTTACCCGAGTTTCCGGATGCCGTTTTCCTTGCAGTAGATGTGGAATCGCTACTCGGTGAGGCGGAGGTCTCTTCGCTAAAGGCGAGAGTACCTGTTCGAAAGGGCCGTAACTTTTGATCTGACCGTTGGATCGCCCTCAAATTTTTATAGGAGTTTTCGAAACCTGTTTTCCTTGGAGTAGATGTGCAATCACTACTCGGTGAGGGGGAGGTCTCAGCGATCTATACCAGAGTACCTGTTCGAAAGGGCCGTAACTTTTGATTCGACTGTTGGATCGCCCTCAAATTTTTACAGGAGTTTCTGAAACCTGTTTTCCGTAGAGTAGATGTGGAATCGCTACTCGGCAAGGTAGAGGTCTCAGCGCTCCAGACAAGCGTACCGGTTCGTAAGGGCCGTAACTTTTGATCCGACCGTTGGATCGCCTTCAAATTTTTACACGAGGTTCCAGACGCCGTTTTCCTTGCAGCAGAAGTGGAATCGCTGCTCGGTGAGGCGGACGTCTCTGCGCTCGAGACCAGCGTACCGGTTCTAAAGGGCCGTAACTTTTGATCCGACCGTTGGATCGCCCTAAAATTTTTACCCGAGTTTTCGGACGCCGTTTTCCTTCCAGTAGATGTGGAATTGCTACTCGGTGAGGCGGAGGTCTCTTCGCTAAAGGCGAGAGTACCAGTTCGAAAGGGCCGTAACTTTTGATCTGACCGTTGGATCGCCCTCAAATTTTTACAGGAGTTTCCGGCCGCCGTTTTCCTTCTAGTACATGTGGAATCGCTACTCGGTGAGGCGAAGGTCTCTTCGCTATAGACGAGAGTACAGGTTAAAAAGGGCCGTAACTTTGATCCGACCGTTGGATCGCCCCCAAATTTTTACAGTTCCAGAAACCTGTTTTTCGTAAAGTAGATGTGGAATCACTACTTGGTGAGGCAAAGGTCTCTGCACTTGAGACCAGCGTAGCGATTCGAAAGGGCCGTAACTTTTGATCCGAACGTTGGATCGCCCTAAAATTTTTACACGAGTTTCCGGATGCCGTTTTCCTTGCAGTAGATGTGGAATCGCTACTCGGTGAGGCGAAGGTCTCTTCGCTAAAGGCGAGAGTACAGGTTCGAAAGGGCCATAACTTTTGATCCGACTGTTGGATCGCCCTTAAATTTTTACACGAGGTTCCAGACGCCGTTTTCCTTGCAGCAGAAGTGGAATCGCTGCTCGGTGAGGCGGAGGTCTCTGCCCTCGAGACCAGCGTACCGGTTCGAAAGGGCCGTAACTTTTGATCCGACCGTTGGATCGCCCTATAATTTTTACCCGAGTTTGCGGACACCGTTTTCCTTGCAGTAGATGTGGAATCGCTACTCGGTGAGGCGGAGGTCTCTTCGCTAAAGGCGAGAGTACCAGTTCGAAAGGGCCGTAACTTTTGATCCGACCGTTGGATCGCCCTCAAATTTTTACATGAGTTTCCAGAGGCCGTTTCCCTTGTAGTAGATGTCGAATCGCTACTCGGTAGGGCGGAGGTCTCTGCGCTCGAGACTAGCGTACCGGTTCTAAAGGGCCGTAACTTTTGATCCGACCGTTGGATCGCCCTCAAATTTTTACAGGAGTTTTTGGACGCCGTTTTCCTTGTAGTAGTTGTGGAATCGCTACTCGGTGAGGCAGAGGTCTCCGCGCTAGAGACGAGAGTACCGGTTCCAAAAGGGCCGTAACTTTTGATCCGACCGTTGGATCGCCCTCAAATTTTTACAGGAGTTCCAGAAACCTGTTTCCCGTAGAGTAGATGTGGAATCGCTACTCGGTGGGGCGGAGGTCTCTGCGCTCGAGACCAGCGTACCGGTTCTAAAGGGCCGTGAATTTTGATCCGACCGTTGGATCGCCCTCAAATTTTTACACGAGTTTCCGGATGCCGTTTTCCTTGCAGTAGATATGGAATCGCTACTCGGTGAGGCGAAGGTCTCTTCGCTAAAGGCGAGAGTACCGGTTCGAAATGGCCGTAGCTTTTGATCCGACCGTTGGATAGCCCTCAAATTTTTACAGGAGTTTCCGGACGCCGTTTTCCTTCCAGTGGATGTGGAATCGCTACTCGGTGAGGCGGAGGTCTCTGCGCTAAAGGCGAGAGTACCGGTTCAAAGGGCCATAACTTTTGATCCGACCGTTGGATCGCCCTCAAATTTTTACAGGAGTTCCAGAAACCTGTTTCCCGTAGAGTAGATGTGGAATCGCTACTCGGTGGGGCGGAGGTCTCTGCGCTCGAGACCAGCGTACCGGTTCTAAAGGGCCGTGAATTTTGATCCGACTGTTGGATCGCCCTCAAATGTTTACACGAGTTTCCGGACGCCGTTTTCCTTGCAGCAGAAGTGGGATCGCTGCTCGGTGGGGTGTAGGTCTCTGCGCTCGAGACCAGCGTACCGGTTCGAATGGGCCGTAACTTTTGATCCGACGGTTGGATCGCCCACAAATTTTTACACGAGTTTCTGGACGCCGTTTTCCTTGCAGCAGAAGTGGAATCGCTGCTCTGTGGGGCGTCGGTCTCTGCGCTCGAGACCAGCATACTGGTTCGAATGGGCCGTAACTTTTGATCCGACCGTTGGATCGCCCTAAAATTTTTACCCGAGTTTCCGGACGCCGTTTTCCTTGCAGTAGATGTGGAATCGCTACTCGGTGAGGCGGAGGTCTCTTCGCTAAAGGCGAGAGTACCGGTTCGAAATGGCCATACCTTTTGATCCGACCGTTGGATCGCCCTCAAATTTTTACAGGAGTTTCCGTACGCCGTTTTCCTTCCAGCAGATGTGGAATCGCTACTCGGTGAGGCGGAGGTCTCTTCGCTAGAGACGAGAGTATAGGTTAAAAAGGGCCGTAACTTTGATCCGACCATTGGATCGCCCTTAAATTTTTACAGGAGTTTCCGGACGCCGTTTTCCTTCCAGTAGATGTGGAATCGCTACTCGGTGAGGCGGAGGTCTCAGCGCTCTAGACCAGCGTACCGGTTCGAAAGGGCCGTATCTTTTGATCCGACCGTTGGATCGCCCTCAAATTTCTACACGAGGTTCCAGACGCCGTTTTCCTTGCAGCAGAAGTGGAATCGCTGCTCGGTGAGGCGGATGTCTCTTCGCTAAAGGCGAGAGTACCGGTTCGAAAGGGCCGTAACTTTTGATCCGACTGTTGGATCGCCCTTAAATTTTTACAGGAGTTTCCGTACGCCGTTTTCCTTCCAGTAGATGTGGAATCGCTACTCGGTGAGGCGAAGGTCTCTTCGCTAGAGACGAGAGTACAGGTTAAAAAGGGCCGTAACTTTGATTCGACCGTTGGATCGCCCTCAATTTTTTACAGTTTCAGAAACCTGTTTTTCGTAGAGTAGATGTGGAATCCCTACTCGGTGAGGCAAAGGTCTCTGCACTCGAGACCAGCGTAGCGATTCGAAAGGGCCGTAACTTTTGATCCGACCGTTGGATCGCCCTAAAATTTTTACACAAGTTTCCGGACGCCGTTTTCCTTGCAGGAATGTGGAATCGCTACTCGGTGAGGCGGAAGTCTCTGCGCTAAAGGCGAGAGTACCGGTTCGAAAGGGCCGTAACTTTTGATCCGACCGTTAGATCGCCCTCAAATTTTTACAAGAGTTTTCGAGACCTGTTATCCTTGGAGTAGATGTGCAATCACTACTCGGTGAGGCGGAGGTCTCAGCGCTCTAGACCAGCGTACCGGTTCGAAAGGGCCGTAACTTTCGATCCGACCGTTGGATCGCCCTCAAATTTTTACATGAGTTTCCGGAGGCCGTTTCCCTTGTAGTAGATGTGGAATCGGTACTCGGTGGGGCGGAGGTCTCTGCGCTCGAGACCAGCGTACCGGTTCTAAAGGGCCGTAACTTTTGATCCGACCGTTGGATCGCCCTAAAATTTTTACCCGAGTTTCCGGACGCCGTTTTCCTTGCAGTAGATGTGGAATCGCTACTCGGTGAGGCGGAGGTCTCTTCGCTAAAGGAGAGAGTACCGGTTCGAAAGGGCCATAACTTTTGATCCGACCGTTGGATCGCCCTCAATTTTTTACAGGAGTTTCCGAACGCCGTTTTCCTTGTAGTAAATGTGGAATCGCTACTCGGTGAGGCGGAGGTCTCTGCGCAAAAGGCGAGAGTACCGTTTCAAAGGGCCATAACTTTTGATCCGACCGTTGGATCGCCCTTAAATTTTTACAGGAGTTTCCGGACGCCGTTTTCCTTCCAGTAGATGTGGAATCGCTACTCGGTGAGGCGGAGTTCTCAGCGCTCTAGACCAGCGTACCGGTTCGAAAGGGCCGTATCTTTTGATCCGACCGTTGGATCGCCCTCAAATTTTTACACGAGGTTCCAGACGCCGTTTTCCTTGCAGCAGAAGTGGAATCGCTGCTCGGTGAGGCGGACGTCTCTGCGCTCGAGACCAGCGTACCGGTTCTAAAGGGCCGTAACTTTTGATCCGACCGTTGGATCGCCCTAAAATTTTTACCCGAGTTTCCGGACGCCGTTTTCCTTGCAGTAGATGTCGAATCGCTACTCGGTGAGGCGGAGGTCTCTTCGCTAAAGGCGAGAGTACCAGTTCGAAAGGGCCGTAACTTTTGATCTGACCGTTGGATCGCCTTCAAATTTTTACAGGAGTTTCCGGCCGCCGTTTTCCTTCAAGTAGATGTGGAATCGCTACTCGGTGAGGCGAAGGTCTCTTCGCTATAGACGAGAGTACAGGTTAAAAAGGGCCGTAACTTTGATCCGACCGTTGGATCGCCCCCAAATTTTTACAGTTTCAGAAACCTGTTTTTCGTAAAGTAGATGTGGAATCGCTACTTGGTGAGGCAAAGGTCTCTGCACTTGAGACCAGCGTAGCGATTCGAAAGGGCCGTCACTTTTGATTCGAACGTTGGATCGCCCTAAAATTTTTACACGAGTTTCCGGATGCCGTTTTCCTTGCAGTAGATATGGAATCGCTACTCGGTGAGGCAAAGGTCTCTTCGCTAAAGGCGAGAGTACCGGTTCGAAATGGCCGTAGCTTTTGATCCGACCGTTGGATCGCCCTTAAATTTTTACAGGAGTTTCCGGACGCTGTTTTCCTTCCAGTGGATGTGGAATCGCTACTCGGTGAGGCGGAGGTCTCTGCGCTAAAGGCGAGAGTACCGGTTCAAAGGGCCATAACTTTTGATCCGACCGTTGGATCGCCCTCAAATTTTT
>Ga0325405_1004045_pt1 | contig 15047 bp, 8 predicted proteins | sample PopdelMetagenome_21_FD_205663 | JGI IMG/M metagenome (GOLD analysis project Ga0325405, IMG submission 205663) | Populus deltoides microbial communities from Bellville, Georgia, United States - Xylem-Control-R2 | ecosystem: Host-associated > Plants > Phyllosphere > Stem > Wood/Secondary xylem... | reverse complement strand
AAAAAAAAATCAGTAGCACTTCCTCTATACTAGAGACTACCCAAATTGTTCAAACCTGCAAATATTGACAAGATATATGCCACAAACCAGTTGATTTTATATTATTTATACCATAAATTTCAAATTATTCAATTTCATCTCATTTTCAACGCCATAATATAATGTTTCTAATCATAAAATAGAGATAAAAAATCCTATATATAAGTTATAATCTATACAAATTTAACAATAAAATATAGAAGAAAAAAATTAATTCTATTTATTCAACTAACATCTACACAAATTTAACAATAACATATAAAATTCAACAAAACAATCAAATATTCTATTATGCAGTATATACAATAAAATTTACATAAAAAATTTAAATTTAATCCAATATATTCAATTAACGTCTACACGGTAAATTCAACAATAAAAATTAAAAACAAAACAATCAATCATTATTGCAATAAAATAGGCAACAATTTAATACAAAAAAACTATAGATTTTAGAAATGAAAAATGCTTACCTTAATAGTGTGTTTACTTTAAAACTTTATCTACGTGCAATACAAAAAAAAAAAATTGTTAATAAACCGAAGAAAAAAACAATAAATAGAAAATCATCACAAGTGAGGAAAATCATAATACATTCCTTTCACACTTTGAAGAAGAAGATAGAACTAGAAATTGAAGAAAAATCACTTTATTTGAGAGGAAAAAAAGAGAGATTTAAAAAACTGAACAAGAGGAAAAAATAAATTGAAGCGGTGCTCGCTGGGTTTTATACTGTGTTTTTCTGACGGACTATTAAATAATTTTATTTTTAATTAATCCATTAGTGATTCCCTTAGTAAATTCATCATGAAATTTCAATTTTGCACTAAAATTTTCAAAAAAAAACCTCCAGAATTTTCACAGTCCTTTAGTAATTCCCTCGCTAACATTAACTATGTATACACGGTCAGAGATGCATTAGTTACCCACGCTTTGCTTTACGCAAATGCACCAATGGAATCACCGACGGACCAGTAATTAATATTATTATCAATTATTCCATCGGTGATTTCTTCGATAACCGTCAAAGGAACCACTTACATGTATGTGAACAGTTTTTTTGGCCTTTGGAATACACCAACGAACACAAATAGTTGGTGTTTCCATCGGTGATGTGTGAACAGTTACTTTCGCCTCTGGAATACACTGATGGACACAGTCCATTGGTGTTTCCATCGATGAGTTAGGATGTGAACAATTCCCTTCGCCTCTGAAATACACCGACGGACACAGATTGTCGGTGTTTCCATCGGTGATGTGCATAGTGAATGACAGATTGTGTTTGTATTTCTTGTCTATCCTCCCTACAAACACATCAATTGAAAGTTGTATGCATAATACAATAACAACAGTTCACATAACAATTATAAAATAAATATTTCTCTGTATATAATTTCATTCATAAATGTTACATTATAAAAAATTCCTTTACAGTTTTGTGTTCTAATAGTTAGTTAGAATTATCTTCTTCAATTGAATCGTCATCAACTCCATCGCAATCTTCAACGTTGATATCATCATCATCTTCATCAACTTTTGCTTGTTCACTAGAGCTCAAAACAACATTCAATTCCTCAGCGTCAACATCAACAAGACTATTATTGAAGACGCGAAAATTTAAATTTTCTTTTAAGTCAATTGATGAAGCAACTCGATATGGTTTAACCAACTCACTAACTTGAAAGACATCATCTACCATTATATTCATTCTCATCTTGAACAATCTCAACACGACCCCTGGGTTTTATTTTTAAAATTGATAACCAATCAATTCTTGATCGATCCTTTCTAAAGGAAGGGGTGTATGTGTAATAAACTTGCTAGCATTGCTTGGGAAAATCAAAGACATCGTTTACGTTGCAGAGTCTAGATTTTAAGTTAATTTCGACCAGACCATAGTAGGGATCTATTTTGATTCCTCTTTCAGTGGTGTTATACCAATAGTATTTGAATAAAACATTCTATTATGCTCGCTATGATATTGTAATTCAATGACCTCTTATAATTTACCATAATAGTCAATCATTACAAGTCGATCCCTTAACACAAACACCACTGATATATATCTTTCTTCGATGCTCGTATTTTTCAGTATGAAACACATATCCATTGATAAAATACTCATCGTAGCATTAACATAGACAATGAAACATTATTATTCATTTCCATTTGATAAACCTTACATCAAGTACAACAATAAACAGTAAACGAGAATTTTATAATGAAATTAAATACCATGATAGATAATGAGTTTGTGATGGTACATACATGTGTTTTGAACCATGTGACAAATTGTTCATCTTATAATCAAAAGATTTAGGATTTGATCAGCTGTGAGTTATTAGATAGTAAATATTTTCGATGTTACCTACAAGGTTTTTAAAATTGTATGAGTTCATAATATTACAATAAATAAATAGTCCATTTATAACAAAGTTTGAGTAGTACATATACATAATGAATAAAAGGTTTCAGTTCATTACAGTTAAATAACACCTAATTGTGTGCTTGTTTGAACTCTATTTCAAACAAATATCTTTCCTTTACAACATTTTTAGGTGTGGGTCATCCAAGATTTGAGAATATTGATAAGTTTCCACTTGAAGGCACTTCACCTCCATCATCATGTCTTGGAACGCAGTTGATTCTCTTTCTCAAATGAGACTCGAAATAGTACGAGATAAATGTTGAGATTTCCTCAACAATATGGGCCTCATATATCAAAACCTCAACATGCGTCTTGTTCTTAACCTTTTTTTAAGATTGAACAAGTACTTGTATGGAATTAAATAAATAAATAATTAAGAAAAACAATGAAAATACATTAATAATTACATTGCATCTGTAATATCTAACCTCTCAAACGGATACATCTATCTATACTGGACTAGGCCTCCAACCTTTGCCTCATACGATAAATGTATGGATAAATGCTTCATCGAGTAAAAAAAAATAATGGAGGGAATATCATCTCAAGTTTGCATATTGTTTCGATGATACTCATTTCAATCCCCTCAATGTGATGTGTCTGCAACTTGCTGGAGCATATATCTCTAAAAACATTATTAATCTTCATGAGTGCATCTCATATCCCTTTTGACAACAAATCATGATAAGCTAATGGAATGAGTGTTTGCATAAATATGTGGCAGTCATGGCTCTTCATTCCATACAATCTACATTCCTTTAGCTTAACTAACCTTGATATGTTTGAGGCATGTCCACCAGGAAAACACAGACTCTTAAGCTTTGGTAGACTAGTAATTATGCATTTTTCTTTAAGGTGAAGCTTGCTCTAGGCTTTGCGACCCGTGACCCATCAAAAACTAACTTCATATTTTTATGGTTACAAAACAACGCTATATCCATTCTAGCCTTCATGTTGTCCCCTTTACGTCCATGATCGTATTGAAAATATTCTCAAACATGTTCTTTTTTATGTGAATGACATCAAGGTTATGGCAAAGAAGATTGGTCTTTTAATAAGAAAACTCATAGAAAATACTTCGCTTTACCCAGTTGTGGGTCAAACCAAAACCAGGAAACTTCTACTTACCGGATTGGAAACCAAACACAATGTCATCATACTCTGACACCACGTCATGCAATTATTCACCAGAAATACGCGGGGGTGTAACATTCTTTTCAACTCTATCAACAAAGAAATCCTTTCTGTTCTTTCTGTACATATGATTCGTTGGCAAGAAACGTTGGTGGCAGTAAAAAAAGACATTTTACCTCTATTTGTTAAAGTGAATGCCTTGTTGTTTTTCATGCAATATGGATATGCTAGTTTCCCATGCGTGCTCTAACCAGAAACCATTGCATAAGTTGGAAAATCATTGATAGTCCACATCAAAGCTGCACTCATAAGAAAATTATGATTTTTGATACATCATAAGTCAAAACTCCATAGGGGTTTCATCATGGACTTATCAGCATAGAAGTTCTTTTTCAGGTAAAATGTTTCTCGTCCATTCGATAATTCTATCATAACTGACCTCACTCAACCTATAATCCTACTTAATGGTGAACACCTGTGCAACAGCCGATAATTTACTGTGATTTGTGCAGCATCCCATAATGGTTTATCAAAATCTTTCAACAGATCAAAAAACCTGGTTGCGTCTGCATTAGGTTCTTCTTTTATGATTGGACATTAACTGACATTAACTGACATTACCTTGATTCATTCTCATGGCATCCATAACCATATTCTTGTAATGATTACTATTGTCATTTATAACTTCATGCATGTTGCTAGCACTAGAAGTTGACCCAACCATCCTTTTTACCATGCTTTTGTTATGAAAAAAAGTTCTCCATGTGCATACCAACACAAGTAATTCTCCATGAACCCTTTATGTAGAAGATGCATCGTTACAACATCTGGATGCAAAAACTTTTTATTTTTACACCTCCTACATGGACACCTAATACCGCCTTCACTAAAAGTTCTCAGAATAGAAATTGCGAAATTAATAAAACCTTGAACCTCATTACAATAATCCATCATTCGTAATCCTTGAGGTGAATCTCGATATATCCATGAACGATCATCCATCACTTCTATTGAGCCTCTATAAAATATTAATGACAACATGTATTAATTAACTACGTTAAATAAATAAATTTATAAAAATATTGTTTTAGCTCAAGATTATTCAATTTACTTTCAAACTTCTCTTAAATATTCATTATCAATTATCTACATCTATATAAATTTATACCTATTAATTTATAAAAATTACAACTCAACAATAAAATTGACAAAAATTAAAACAAACCTGTTAAACATGCTATTATTTATTTCATCACAACACACCTAAGCCAGTAATTCGACATAAGTTTCAATAATTTACAAACAAATATAATTTTATAAAATCTAAAACAAATCATAACAAATACAAAATTATAATCCATACTACAAGTTTGTTTGAGAAAACACAATACAACAAGTAAACAACCAAACAAAATACATATACTAAAAAAAATTCAATAATAATAAAATTGACATTTTAATGTTAAAATTAAAAAAGATAGATTTACATACTAAAAATGAAAAAAAAATACGTAATCAATTAGAACACGAATGTTGTGACTATAAAAGTTAAAGAAGGATGACTTGTGTTGAGAAGAAAGGTTATTTTAGGGGGGTGGTTGTTTGTAGTTGGGGGGTAGGGGGCAGTTTGTTTAGATGCAAGGGTGGGGGAAGAAGAAGGAGAAATAGGGGAGGCGAGGGTCGATGGTCAGATCATATATTAACTTTACTGATGGAATCACCGATAAAATATTTTCATCTATGAATCCATCAGCAATTCTATCGATGAAGTGGACACATCACTGTACGAACATCCTGGTTTGAATCCCTCTGTAATTCCGTTAGTAAAATTGCCCAAAAAAACTTTCACATCAGTGCACTTCTTTGTTTTTTTTATTCTTTAAATTCTGTCTCGGATTCCCTCGGTATATACCAATGAAATGTTTCTGTCGGTATATACCGATGGTTTTAGCGAGGGAATTAATTCGGTCAGTAAATATCACCGCAAAATACCGATAGAAAAGGTCTATCGGTAATGTCGTTGGTATTCATTGAATTTATGGCAGTGAATCAAAGTCCTTAAATAAGGTTTGAGATCATAGAATAATGATAGGGTTGGAAATACTGATGAGAAAATCAAAGCATTGAAGTTAGAAGTTCAGAATTCAAAGAGTATTAAGGATAACAGGGTTCTATATTCTAATGAAGTGTTTAGAAGCAATCATTACTGTGTACCTTGTATTGAATGGATGAATCCCTTTAGCAATATAAATCAAGAATACAATGGTGCAAACTTGGTGAAAGAAATGCATGGTTTTTTCATATTTCTGCTACGGCAAGGAAGAAAATGAATGTTATTCTTTCTATTTCGGTCGATGAGAGGACTTTCTTCAAGCCTTCTGAGATAAAGTTTGAAGTTGCCAGATTCTTCAAATGTCTTTACTCTCTTGAAAAATAGGATAGAACATCTTACTCAAAATTAAACTTCCAGAAACTTTTGTCATTTTCAACTGTTTATTTGGAATTTTCATTTTTTTTGGATAAGGTCAAGGTAGCTATCTGGGAGTATGATAGTAACAAAGCACTGGGTCCTAATGGTGTTGGCTTTTTCTTCATTAAAAAAGCATGGGATATAATCATTAGTGATATTCTTAACATGGATGATTTCTATCTCTTAGGTGTTCTCCCTCATAGTTTTTAATAGCTCATTTATTACCTTAATCCCTAAGGTGGTTGGCTCTAATGATTTTAAAGATTTCATACCTATTAGTTTTATTGGAAGCCTCTACAAAGTGATCTTAAAGGTGTTAGCTATTAGATTAAAGAGTGTTATGCTTGAAATTATTAGTGATTACTGACATGTCTTCATCAAGGGCAAACAAATCCTAGATAGTGTTATTATTGCCAATAAAATCATTAGCCACTTAAGTAGAAAGAAATTAAAAGGCTTTCTCTTTAAACTTAACTTTCATAAAGCTTTTGATTCTATGATTTGAAAATATCTTGATGAGGTTATGGATTGTATAGGATTTAGTTCTTATTTGAGAGGATAGTGTGTCTTAATTGCTAAAGTTTCAATTCTTGTGAATGGCTTTCCAACTCCATAGTTCTCTATGGAAAAAGAGCTTAGGCAAGGTGATTCCTTATCACCATTTAATTCAACATTGCAGTAAAGGGACTTAGCAAAATACTTAAGAAATGTTATGATTTGGGCTTTATTCAAGGTATTAGGTTTAGTCAGGATTAAATGAACATCACTCATCTTTAGTTTGCAGATGACACTCTTATATTCAGTTCATATAATTTCTCCTTTCTTCAAAACATTAAAAGAATCCTTTAATGTTTCAAATTGATTTCTAGTTTGAAGGTAACTTTCTATAAAAGCTCTATCATTGGAGTTGGAATTGATGATGATGTTCTTTCCCTCACTGTAAATAACTTCATGTGCTGGAAGGCAGGGTTACCATTTAAGTATTTAGGATTGCCTACTAGAGCTTCATCATCCTATATTATGATGTGAAAGCCTATTATCATAAAAATTAGCAGCAGATTGGCTACTTAAGGGCATCTTTTGTCTATTGGTGTAAGGGTTTATTTGATCAAATTAGTGATAAATAACCTTCATATTTACTATCTTTTTTTGTACCCCATTCCAATCATTGTAGTTGCCAAAATTGAAAATCAAATCAGATCATACGAGGAGGGAAGTAAGGAATTGTGTAATGTTAAATGGACCTTGATTGTTCTTCCAAAAAACAACTAGGAGGAATTGGTATTGCTTCCATTCTTAACAAAAACAAGCTTTGTTACTCAAATGGTTTTGGAGATATAAATGCTCGAATTCAGGTTTATGGAAAAATACCATATGCAATCTACACAATTAGAAACCTACTTTAAGTTTGCCTAATGTTAATTCCAGTGGAAGTACATGGTTTATGATCATCAAGATTGTTATAAGGATGATAAGCTTTAAAATATTATCAATAAAGAAGTTTGTGTTTTGGTTGGGAATGGCATGGATACTAGTTTCTGACATGATGCGTTGCTAGGGGATTTTTATGATGCATCCATTTTCCTAGACTTTTCAGCCTTTCAAAGGATTAGATCTCCTTTATTGCTAACATAGAAATGTGGGATGGCTTCTCTTGGATATGGAATTTTAGATGAAGAAGAGCTTTAAAAGGAAGAGAGACTAAGGCTTTTAAAGTTATATTTAGCAAATTGTCTTATGTTGTATTAGACTGTGAAGTTAATGATAAACTAATCTAGAAACCTAATTCTAATGGGGTTTATTAAGTAAAATCCACTTGTGGTTTGCTATCACCTTCAAGCCAGATTAATCTATGCAATTCTTTCAATGGCATATGGAAAGGATTGGTTCTTTCTAAGATTGAAATTTGTTGTTGAATGACCATTTTTGGCAAAATTAATAATAAAGATGTGTTGGTCAAAAGAGGTATTCTTAATGCAAGAGATGCTAATTGTCTTCTATGTTTGGGCTCTGAGGAAACTATTGACACCTTCTTATACACTGTTATAATCATTGGCATATTTGAGAAATACTTATTGATTGGTGGGAACATCTTGTCTATAAAAAGATCTAAAGAAATGTATGGTTTATGTTGTTGTTTGTAATCTTATGGTATCTTTAGCTTGCTATAAATGAATTTATCTTTAATAATAGACAGCCTGATTATGATACCATCTTTCTTCTTATTTTAACTATACTGTGTGTATGGATCAAAGCCTTTTTTTAGAATTTTTTATTATGCCCTTGATTTATTAATTTCAGTTGAAAGATTGGCATGTTGGTCAAATACCAAGTGTTCTAGACATCCCATTTCATGGTATCCTCCTGAACCATATACACTTAAATAGAATGTTGATGGCTTTTCTATTGGAAAACCTGATCTTATTGGTATTGGTAGGGTTATTCGTGATCATAATAGCCTTGTGATGGGTTTTTTCTCTACTCATGTGGGGATTAAAGATTCAAATGAGGCTTAACTACTTACTATAATTAAAGCTCTTGAATTATCTTATACATATGATGATTTTTTTTGTAGAAATTTTATCTTTGAATCTGGATTATGTTTTTATGGTAAATTGGATGTATAAGCTATTTATTAGGCCATGGAGATTTCATAAACTTGTTATTCTAGCATCTCGTTTCTCCTCATAGTTGGGCTCTTTATCTTTCTGTCATGTTTTACGTAAGGCTAATCATATGGTTGATAACTTTGCAAAACATGGTGTGAAAAGAAATGCCAGATTCAATTTTGTGGAACTCTCTACTGATGTTTGGATAGAAGTCTTGAAAATGCCTAGTGTTAGTGAAGATGAACGGGTAGCTGTCCCTATCAACATAGCAGATAACTGGAGAATCCTTATTAGAAATTATTTACAAATAAGGGAGTTACCTTTAAATAGAAATGAAGTTTTTCATATGACAGGACGCGCATCAGTGTATTACATGATTGACAACATCTTATATAGAAGATCTACCTCAGCTTCATTATTGAAATGATTGTCCCTTTAAAAAAGCTCATATGTCTTACAAGAAATATATGAAGGCATATGTGGCTTACATACGAGCTCTTGTAGCTCAGGTGACACAAGCAGTATTTTACTGGTTAACCATACTCTAGGATGTCATGGACCTAGTGAATAAGTGTGATGAATATTAGAGGGTTTGAGTTCATAAAATGCCTATCCCCTTCAAGCTCACAATGATTCACAGATAGTGGCGCCGTTTGTGGGGAACATTTATAAAAGGTTATAAATAGATTTATTGTTTTCTGTAATTACTATCATCAATGGTAGATAATTAGAACACTCTTGGAAAAGAACGAGTTACTGATTTTCTTGTCACAATAGATACTCCAACCCCCATACGCCTAATTCTTCAATAGTTGATGGAATAGATATATCTCCTCACCCAGGTAGTTCTGGCAAATCAACAAGCGAGAGAAAATTCATGGCCACTGATTGCAGCTCCTTCTCAGCAAGTTGTTGCATCTCTATACTCACCTCCACAACAGCAGGCCTTACTTAGTATCCGTAGATAATTATATTATCCAGTAGGATGTGAAAAAAAGGATCTAGTGAAGAATCCTCAACCTCAGAGATCATCAAGCCATACCAAAAGGCATACACAGTCTCGTGACACTCAAACACTAAGTTGTTATTCTAGGCGTCCATCTGGACAACGTAAAAACAAGGCAGTCCACCTATCATGTCATTCTACACCACAGACATCAAGTTCCCCTGAGCCCGATAAGCATAGGAGTGGCAAATAGCTAGAAGAAGAAGAAGTCTAAGTACGTGAATATATTGATTAACTACTATATCAAACACTAAATAACTTTTTATTTATATATCTTGAATATGGAGACATCATCGCACCTAATTCTCACAGTACATAATAGCTCACATGAACCTATAACATCATTTAAACAAATAAATAATTAAGCCTCTTTCTTTTATATATATATATATATATATATATATATATATATATATTAGTCTGAATAGTTGAAGTATTATTCATAATTTTAATCCTACAAGGATTCTTTGCATAATGAAACAAAATCACACCCATTAAATTTAATAAAGAAAATTTAATTATAAAATTCAAAATAAATGTTAGAAGTGGATTGGTTTAATATTTGGTGCTAACCAAAATGCTAAAAAATTCATATTCTAATGTTGTTTTTCTTTCTACTTAGACCCTATTTGTTTTTACATTTTAAAAGTGCTTTTGAAAAAAATAAAATTTTTATATTTTTTTATTAATTCAAATTAATTTTTTAATATTTTCAGATCATTTTGATGTGCTGATGTCAAAATTAATTTTTTTAAAAATAAAAAAAATATTATTTTGATATATTTCTGAGTAAAAATATACTTTGAAAAGTAATTGCGACTATACTCTCAAACACCCCCTTAATCGAATAAGATTTATATAAAGATGCTAGGAGAATAATTAATAAAAATCATCAATTAACTAATGGATTCTAACCTAAGAATTTGATTGATAATTTTTCAAGAATTAGAAACAAGTTAGAAAACTCACCCAAACAAACTACAAGGACCATGATGATAAATTAGGCATATGTAAGCTAATTGAACTAATGTTTTTTATTATTATTAATGTGGGTGTTCAAGCTATCTTATATATACCTCAACTAATTTTAGAAATCCTGAAAATAATAACCATGTAAATATTTCAGTAGCCCTAAAAAGACTAAAACTCGAACTCATGATGATTAAAAAATAAATATAAAACCTGATGATTTAAACTACCTTTATTTAAACTACAATGCTTATTTTGTCAGGTTACCGCAATGTTGTCAAAATTTATTTATTGACAATATGTTGTTAACCAATCTTCTCCCTTCTTACAAAAAAGAAAGGTAGAAGCCCTGCACTTTCAAACATAAGGCCTTAGGATGACATTGGAGACAACTAGAAGTTAGAAGACCCACCTTGCGATTGCTGCAAAACCTAATCAAATCTAATGCTAAAGGCACAAAGAAAGGCTTATGTGCCATTCCGGCACGCGCCATTTCTACTCAGACCAAATGCTGTCACGCCCTCCTCTCCTCTAGACCCCATTAAGCTCTTAAAACTGTCAGCTGATACTAAAAACCTCAAGGTTGGTAAAACAATCCATGCCCATTTGATCGTAACTTACCAAGCCATAGAAAACAACATAATTGAAGTTAATTCCTTGATAAATTTCTATGCAAAAGTTAATCAGGTCTCCATTGCCCACAACTTGTTTGATAGAATGCCTGAAAGAAATGTGGTTTCTTGGAGTGCTTTGATGACTGGGTATTTACTCAATGGGTTTTCTTTGAAAGTGATTAGGTTGTTGAAAGATATGGTTTCGGAGGCTAATGTTAGCCCGAATGAGTATATATTCGCAATTGCGATTTCTTCTTGTCGTGATCGTGGGAGAGTTGACGAGGGTAGGCAATGTCACGGGCTTTTGTTGAAGACTGGGTTCTCGTTTCATAATTATGTGAGGAATGCTCTTGTATCTATGTATTCCAAATGTTCGATTGTTCAAGATGCAATGGGGGTTTGGAATGAAGTGCCTGTAAATGATATTGTTGCTTATAATTCGATTTTGAGTAGGCTTGTGGAAAATGGGTATTTGAGGGAGGGTTTGGAGGTCCTGGGGAGTATGGTCAGCGAGTCTGTAAAGTGGGATAAGGTTACTTTTGTCAATGCTTTTAGTCTTTGTGCTTCTCTTAAAGATTTGAGATTGGGTTTGCATGTTCATGGCAAGATGTTGACGAGTGATGTTGAATGTGATGCATATGTTAGCAGTGCAATCATAAATATGTACGGGAAATGTGGAAAGAGTTTGATGGCAAGGGGGGTCTTTGATGGTTTGCAAAGTCGGAATGTTGTGTTATGGACAGCGGTCATGGCTTCTTACTTTCAAAATGGTTGCTTTGAAGAAGCACTGAATTTATTTTCAAAAATGGAGCAGGAAAAAGTAAAATCAAATGAATTTACATATGCTGTCTTGTTAAATGCTTGTGCGGGCCTGTCTGCACGAAGAAATGGGTCTTTGTTACATGGACACGGTGAGAAGTCGGGCTTTAAGCACCATGTTATGGTTGGAAATGCTTTAATAAATATGTATGCAAAGAGTGGCGACATTGAGGCAGCTAAGAAAGTATTTTCAGATATGATGCATCGTGACATCATTACTTGGAATGCAATGATATGTGGCTTATCACACCATGGGCTTGGAAAGAAAGCTCTTCTTGTGTTTCAAGACATGTTGGCTGCAGAAGAGCATCCTAACTATGTAACTTTTACTGGGGTTCTCTCTGCTTGTGGCCATCTGGGTCTAGTGCAAGAGGGATTCTATTATCTGCACCACCTAATGAAACAGTTTGGTGTCCAACCTGGATTGGAACACTATACTTGTATTGTTAGCCTTCTAAGCAAGGCAGGACAACTTAATGAAGCCCGGAATTTTATGAGGACAGCACCAGTTAAATGGGATGTTGTTGCCTGGCGTACTTTGCTCAATGCATGCCATGTCCATCAGAACTACGGCTTAGGAAGGTGGGTTGCAGAATTTGTCTTAGAGATGGACCCTAATGATGTAGGGACTTACACACTGTTATCTAATATCTATGCCAAGGAAAAGAGATGGGATGGAGTTGTCAAGGTTAGAAAGTTGATGAGAGACAAAAACATTAAGAAAGAACCTGGGGTGAGCTGGATAGAGATTGGAAATGTCACCCATATATTTACTTCGGAAGACAATAAGCATCCAGATTATGGTCAGACTTATCAAAAAGTAAAGGAACTCTTGGCTATGATTAAGCCACTGGGTTATACTCCAGATATTGGTGCAGTACTGCATGATGTAGAGGATGAGCAGAAGGAATATTATCTTAGTTATCACAGTGAGAAGCTGGCCATAGCTTATGGACTTCTGAAGTTGCCATCAGAAGCATCCATCCTTGTAATTAAGAACCTTAGGATATGTGATGATTGCCATTCAGCTGTGAGACTTATTTCGAAGGTTACAAACAGAGTGATAGTTGTTAGAGATGCCAACCGTTTCCATCACTTTCGAGATGGGAGGTGTTCTTGCTTAGATTATTGGTGACAATTAAAAAAATTGCATGTACTCATAATACAGTGGTTGTGGCCTTGGGGGAACCACGTCAGCCTCCATGGTGGTTCAAGGATATTGAACATGTTAGAAGCCCTACCAGAGCGATAATGGGTAAGTTGTGCAAATGAATAATATCTCCAAAAGGGTCGGTAATTTTTCATTTTTTCTCTCTTTTCTGTGAATGGTGATTATGAATGCATTGGTTACATTCAGGACATGGAAATCATGCTTTGTTATAGACTTGACTTGACCTAACTGGACTGCTACAGCTTCAAGGTAAGGTCCAGAATACACATGTTGATGCTGATTGAATTATAGAAACGGCTTCACATGAAATGGGGGCAGAAAGTACATCAACAAATTGTTGAATCAGAATTCAGTAACTTGCTAACCGAATTGGATATGAGGTTTTATTAAGTTGATTATACCTCAATCAATGCTGTAGATTTGCACTAACGTTGATTAAACATAATCATATCATGCTTGATGATTTGCTTTCTAATACTTCGCTCTCTTTGTAGTGTTTCTTTTCATGATTTACTCTTGTTAGTGCTCTTAAGTAATATTTCCACTTATGGAATTTTGAAGTATGGCGCAACCTGTTTAACTAGATCCATATCTGCTTTTATGAAAGCCATTTTTTTCTCCTTTTTATTTTAGATAAATATTAGCGTATTATTAGATGCTTTTGTTGTCACTGCATATAGCAGATCAAGATATTTCCCTGGTTTGTTATGCAACTGAAGAATATCTCCAATTGGTTGCTTCTGCGACTGGTGGAACTGGCAAATAATTTTCAACATGATTGATGAGGTAAAACATTTTTTTCCCGGGAAAACACAAATTATGTGTGTAAAAGTTCCTCTTATTCATTCTAATAAATTGATATTGTGTTTTGTATGTTTACATAAAGGTTCTCGGAAGTGTGAGATATTCTGGGGGCAAGTTTAGAACAGATCTTTAATATGTTCAACAGATGCCTTTCTGGAAGGACAACCACTGTATTCTTCGAAGTATAGCTGATCAGGCATGTTGTTGAAATAACAATTGGCTGTTACAGATAGCTTTTATGTTGACTTTGGATTTTCTTACACCAATATACCGTGACAGTAAGTATGTGAAGTGATGTTCAATGTCAAAGACAATTTCTTCCAGAAATTAACTATTGTTGAGCTATGAATTTCAGTTGGACTCGTTATATTAAAAGAGCATGCAGGGCTGGACGACCTTATTATAATCAATGCAATGCATCTTCAGAGATTGTAAAGGCTATAGAGCCATCAACCAGAAAATAATTTCTTGAGAGGAGCCTCTGTAGAATTTTCTCTTAAGAAAATTGTAGTTCTAAAAGTAGTTTGAGGTTTGTCTTGCTCGTATTGTCTCTCATTAACAAAAGTCTATATATGATAGTGAAATTATCATTTTAACCTTCATGATGAAAAAAACCATATAACTTGCTTTCAGGGGGTTATCTTTTCAACAAGACCTCTTTGTCGTTACTACATCACTACATCGAATGGGGATATATTGGTCTCTTTACTTTTTTTTTTTTTACACAATATAATGTCTAAAATACCCTTAAAAATTAAATTTGCTGAACTGGGCGAGATATTTTCAATCTTTTATCTTTGTTAATATAGTATAATTATTGAGATGCTCTTAAAAGCAAAAAATCTATTAGCCTATGCCAGTTATTTTTTTTTTATCCTTTTGTTATTATTATTATTATTTTGTTAATATCATGTGAGATGCTCTTAAAAGCAAAAAATCTATAAGCCTATGCAAGGGATTTTTTTTTATCCTTTTGTTATTATT
>Ga0325405_1004044_pt1 | contig 15047 bp, 7 predicted proteins | sample PopdelMetagenome_21_FD_205663 | JGI IMG/M metagenome (GOLD analysis project Ga0325405, IMG submission 205663) | Populus deltoides microbial communities from Bellville, Georgia, United States - Xylem-Control-R2 | ecosystem: Host-associated > Plants > Phyllosphere > Stem > Wood/Secondary xylem... | reverse complement strand
TTTTCTTTTTTCTCATTAGTTTTGTTTTTTCAATTTCATCTTTTAATATTGTATATAGTCCACAGTAAAAAGGCTAAGGCCTTTAGTTTTTTTTTTTTTTGCTTTTTTCTTTATGCCTTTCACCGTGAACTGCACAGTGCAGTCCACGATAAAAAAGCTGATGTTTTTTTTCTTTTTAATTAATTTTTTAATTTAGTTTGTTGATATTAAATTTTTTTCTATTTAGTTATCAGACTTTCATGACACGGATCTCAGGTTTGACGGGTTAACCCACTTAATTTAGATTTTTTTTCTTTTTCTTCATTAGTTTTTTTCTTCTTATAAGTTTTTTTTCTTTTATTGTTTCTTTTTATTTAATATTTTTTTTATTTAATTTAGTTCATCAATATTAAATTTTTTTCTATTTAGTTATCGACTGATGCCTTTAGTTTTTCTTTTTGTTTTTTTGCTGTTTTTATGCTTTTAACTGTGGACTGCACCCTGGAGTCCACAGTGAAAAGGCTGATGCCTTTTTGTTTGTTTTTTTTCTTTTTAATTAATTTTTTTCGTTTAATTTAGTTTGTTAATGTTCAATTTTTTTTCTATTTAGTTATCAAATTTTCATGAAACGGATCCCGGGTTTGACGGGTTAGCCCAGTTAATTTTGTGTTAACCAGTCAATTTTTTTTTTCTATTTAGTTATCAAACGTTCACGACATGAATTTAAGGTTTGACAGGTTAACCTGATTTGAAGGGTTAATCCAGTTAATTCAGATTTTTTTTCTTTTTCTTCATTAATTTTTTTCTTCCTTTTGGTTTTTTTTCTTTTTAATTAATCTATTTAATTATCACATTTTTATGACATAACCTTGCAGCCAGACCCATATCCAAGACTATTTGGTCTGGTATTGTAGTCAGACCCACTTAAATTTGGGTCATGCAAGTTTAATATTATTATTAATATTATAAATATTACTTTTGGGTCAAACGTTGCAACCACACCCAAGACTCTTGGGTATAGCTTTGCAAAAAGACCTAATACTTTTAGATCTTAACTTTTTTTGATATTTTTTATGCAAAAATCATTGACCCGCAGCATCGCGCGGGTCATATAACTAGTTGGATTTGAAAGGATAACGTTGTAACGCATTTAAAAAAAATAAGTAAAGGACTCATCATTTGCCAATATTTTTTCAGTGGAATAGACAACACATTGAATGAGTTCAGCAAACAATATGTAATCTACTATAACCAAGAATCAAGGTTCAAGTTTGGGAATTCCATATCATTTATTTTTATTTTAAAATACTTTTTAATCAGTCTAAAAACAAAAAAATAAAACCAAATAAAAAATTATGAACCCTAATTTATTTATTTATTTTACATACTTAAAGGGCAAAATCATATTCATTGAAAACCCTTCTCTAAAATGAACCCATTGACCGACCATTTTGTGGTTGAAATGTGATAAACCAAAATCTTTATTCCTCTCTCTTTTCTAGCGACTTTAACTTTTCTATCTTAATATTTTGAGATTGAAATATGAGAAAATTAAAGTTTTAGGACTAAAACATAAATGCTTAAAACTACAAGGATAAAAAATGTAAACTTAAAAAAAAATAAAAGAACAAATTGAATTTCTTTAAAACTTTAATGATCAAATTAAGCTTTTAAAAGTTGCATTTGTTAGGGAATTGTATAATTCATTATAGCTTTGTGTCTTTGTGAACAGTAAACTTGATATAATGAAAACCCTATCTCTTTTAGTTCATTAACTAGATTATTGGTTGTCTCTACATCTCAAGTCGGAGCAAAATATTTTTTAAACGCTGAAAAAATGTTTAGGCATCTTTTAAAAAAAAATTGACCTTGAATTCAAAATTTGATGCATAATAGACAACATTATAAAAAAAAATTGAGACAATGACACACTAAATGATATTTTTATTTAATATTGAGAAAACAACATATTGGATTTACCTGAGTCAACTTAGGTTGACCTGCAAGACCTGCATGAATAATCTTGTTAAAAATAAATTGAAAAACTCAATTTCTAAATAACTCAATGTAGAGTGATGTATTTGTAAAAAAAAAAGGTACTTAATTTTTTTAAAAAAAGACCTAAGTGAACTCGAGTCAACCAACAAAACTTTTGACCCAGGTTATCCATGTCACTAGATTCAATAATTGTTTTTAATCCCAGATGTTATTTCTCATTTAATTATACGATAATAAAGCAAATGAAATTTGTTTTTGTATGAAATAATTTTATAGAAGAAAAAAATAACCAAGACATGCACATGAGACTGAGATAACAAAAACAAGTCTAATTTTGTTTAGCTAAACAACAAAAAGAAGTCTTTTTTATTTTATATAAAAAAATAGATAATTGATAATAAAGGATGACAAAAATAACCAGGACATGCACATGGGACTAGGATAGCAAAAACAAGCCAATTTTTTTAGCTAAATAAAAACAAGGTCTTTTTTATTTAAAGTTAAATAAAAAAACCATTGATAACAAAATGGTGAAATTGTAATTTTTTTAATAAAGGGACCAAAAATGCATTAAACAAAAAAAATTCATTTAATATAGTTTCCACTATGACGTTATGACTTAACTTGTCAAACTTACAATATAGGTCATGGATTCAACTCGATTTAATATATTTTTTTACTAAAAAAATCAGATGACACATCCTTTGTTGGGCCAAACAACGTGTCATTTATCTACCTAGATTTTAGCAACTGTAAAGGTAACTGTAAATCAAGGTGATGTGTTTTATGCCCTAAAAAGTTATTTTTTAACCCAAAACACCTTACCAATACTATTAGAACATCTAGACATTAATTTCCCAACCTATTAAAAAAAAAACAATCCAAACCACTTTGGTAAAGTTTTTCTTTCTCGAGTTTATATGTTTTTTAAGGCAATATTAAGGTTCTAAACAACCATTATTAGACTCCTCTCATTGAATGGACCTTATTGCCACTAATTTCAACCACTTTGATGGTCGGAATCGATGTTAACAATGGCTTTTCTCATTTTATGCTAAAATTCGATGATTCTCTCTCTCTTATCTATTTCTCCTCTAATAAAATTGGGACCGAAAAACGAGAAAAATAAAGTTTTGTATGAAAATTGAATTTTAAAAAAACATTGTTAAAATTAAGTGGGACCAAAATGATTTTTTTTTGCATGAAATTCAAATTTGACACCTATTTTTCTCGTCTTTTTTACTTTGTTCCTCTGTCTTTCAATTCTAGCCTCTCTTAAGAAAAAAAACCAATTAGGTATTAATTTGAGTTAAAAAGAGTGCAAACGAGCAAAAAAAATGTTTTGTGACCAAAAAGAAATTTTGGAAAAGAATCACTGCTTCAATTCATAATGATTTGTAATAGAGTGCACAATAGAAAATGCACAATATTTTTTCCATATGGCTTTGTTTTATTTATATAATAATAAAAAAACTTGCTGCAGTGAAACCCTTGTCTCTTCTAGTTTATTTACTAGAGAGATGGCATGTACTACGCTGCAAGTTGGGTTAAATTTTTCCTAACATAAAAAAAAAGAATGTCAAGGTGATGCTAGTGCTTTTAAAGAATTAAGAGAAATATAAGATCCAAATGATTGACTTAACCATGTTCAATAAGCTTGATTAGTTAAATAATATAATCTAAAAAAAACATTATAAATAATGAGAACAAAAAAAACAATAATTAACCATAAAAAATAAGTTGTCAGTATCATACTCGAGAGAGAGAGAAAAAAAGCTTATTGAAGATAAGTCATCACTCTGTCATGGACACAATTCCACCACTATAAAAAGCTTATTGAGACAATTAAAACGTCATTGCAAAAGGTTTTATGACAACACTAAAAGAGCTCGTACATGTTGTTAGAGCAATGACCTAAAAAGCAAAGTAAATAAAATATTATGAGATAAACATCTCATGCTTATATTTAATCAATTAATTTAATTTAATTTAAAAACAAAATTCTTATAAAAAAAGCTAAATTAAATAAAGAACAACAAATAAAAAGATATGGAATAACCCAAGTCATTATCAAAATTAGTGAAAAATTATATAGAATGCAAATTAAAAAAAAAATTATGGAAGCCAATCTCGAATTAAATAAATGTCGTGAGATGAAACTAAAAAAACATGAGTTTAAGAAAATGAAGAAAAAACAAGCAAACCTGAGCGAATTTTCTAAATATGAGTTAATTTTTCAAATTCACAACTTGTAAAATCCTAGACTCAGGCTTAACCAAGAAGCTCGATTTTCAACAAATTTAATGTTGAAGTATGAAATTGAAAAAACAACTCAATTTAAAAAAATTTCAAGATAAAAAAAATAACAATTAAAAGAATGATAATCAAATTGGTAGAAAAAAAACCTAAGAAGGATGAAATCACAAAAAAACTTTGAATATCTCCCAAAACAAAAAAAAAATATCAATTAAAAAAATAAGGATCAAATCTGAAAGATAAAAAAAATTAAAGGGGGTAAAATAAAAGAAATCCAATTTCATAAATCATCTCAAATAAAAAAAATAGCAATAAAAAAAATCAAATATAAATGAAGAAGAAATCAAATGACTACTTTGAAATTTTAAAAGCTTAGTACGGAGATCAAGGAAAAGAGAGGGGAAAAAATTATATGCACCAAATTAGAGGCAAACATGCCACACAAGGATGGATGGGATGTCAATATAATTTGACACCATCCTAAAAGTTACTGTTTGGACACTATATAACATCTCACGTGCTGCCTAAAAAGAGTAAATACAATCCATATATGCACACACCAAATTGTACATTTTTTTTTAATAATATCTATATTAATTCAATTAAATTAAAAATTAACCTGATTATTATAAAATAAAAAACTATGATGAAAAAACACAAAGGTCCCTCAATATAAGTTCTAGAAATTTTGCTTTTAAGGTTAAATAAGTCATTTTATTATTTTAAAAAAATACAATAAAGCTCCCGGAGGAAGGTTTAATATTTTGTTTTTTGCTTTTAAAGGTAATTAAGTAATTTTTTTATGTTGAAAAATGTAAAAAGAACTTCTTGCCTTCATCTAATTTAAAAATGACTTTTTAATTTTTCAAACCACACCTCCTTGTGTTGTTTTAGTACATAGTAAAACACAAAGTCCTAATTTTTTTTAATAATAATAATTATGTTTTGTTTTAGATTTGAGAGCTCTCAATATTGTTTTTTTTTAATTAGATAAAAGAAAAATTAATTACAAATTTTTTTAAAAAAATATTTAGAAAATTGTAAGATTTTTTTTATCAATTATTTTTTTATTTTTTTATTGCTAGAAAAAAATTTTAATTTTTTATTCACACTGTATTTTTAATTTATTTTAAAAATATAAAATAATTGAAAGAAAAGATTTAAATAGTCTTTTAAATTGAGAGACTAATTAAGCAATGACATATCACAATTAGAGCCCAACATGATATTAAAAATTTTTAGAAAAGATAAAAATTGACTAGAAAATTAAAAAAATAGTCAAATATTTTTACCAATTATTTATTTATTGTTATAAATAAATTTTATTTTCTTATTTACATTATAATTTTTTTAATTTGTTTTAACAAATACAAAAAAAATGAAAGAAAATATTTAAAAGATCTTGTTAATTTTTATTAAATTATTCTTTATTTATTTTTTACATCTTATTTTGAAAAGATAAATAAAAACATTAAGGAAAAAATAAATTATATGTAAAAATTATAAGATCTTAAACACATAAAGTCAAAACTTTTAAATTGAAAAATCATAGAAAATAGTTTTCCATGAAAATATACACAAATTGAATTAAGTGTTTCTCACCAATAATTAATAATCTTATCCTTCATTGATGAAGTATAAGATAAATTTTACTTTTCAAAATAAAATAAAAAAATTTATAAGACAATAAAAAAAGCACTTTTTTGTGTGGTCAATAACTAAACAATTAGCTAAATTATTAAAAATAATAACAAATCTATAATAAAACAACAAAAAATTATTTTAGTATTTTCTCCTTTTATAAAAATTTAAGAAATATAGGTTTGACATACCAAATAATTATTCTCGGCATTGGATATATGTCATGCTTTCAACACGACACGTCATTAACTTATCTTTGGTGGAGGGACTTAAAATTTAATAAAATATGTACTAAAAGGATCCTCTAACTTATATTAATTTAATTAATTAACTGTTCAAGTGTTGAATTTATTTTCCTGAAGATCATGAATTTAAGTTTTTTTAATTTTATATAATTATTAATTTTAAAATTTATATAATTAATTAAAATAGATATAAATTGACATAAGAATTCACATTAATTAAAAAAAAAAACACTAGGCATAATTAACCACAACTCTATACTATCATTTCTATTCTAGTCCACCTTTTAGGCTATGTTTGGCAGGTATCGTTTAAGAATGCGGTATAAACCGTGTTTCTAAAAAATTTTAAAATTTTTTTATTTATTAAAAATTAAATTTTGATATATTTTAAATTTTTTTATATCTGAATCTTAAAAATAATTTTTAAAAAATAAAAAAAATATTATTTTAATATATTTAAATATAAAAATTATTTTAAAAAGGAACTATATTTCCACTCTCAAAGTCCAAATTCATGCACGATATTTATTATTTATTAAATACCTATACTGCCCTTCATATAAAATATAAAACTTTGTTATTTTTTCTTCATTTCCCTCTCTGTTGCGCGGGAAAAAAAAAAGAGAGAAAATCGTATAAAACACCACACCAAAAAGCTAGGGTTTTCTTCTTCTCTGCAGCAAATCAGAATCCACCACAGGTAAATCAACGGATATTTTCTTCTTCTCTGCTCCTCATTTGTTCAATAAAACCCTAATCTCGCTTCCATTGATTTAGAAACTAGGGTTTTTGATTTAGAAACTAGGGTTTTTGATTTAGGGATATTTTATTCTTCTCTACTCCTAATTTGTTCGATAAATCAACAGAGTGCCTCCATTTTCTTGTCTCATTTCTCTAATTCAGCCTCACCCACCCTCTTGCTAACCTCTATTGCTCATTCATTCTTTTTAATCACTCTGTTGCTTTTGCTTTGCTTTGCTTTACTCAATTCACTCTGGTTTGGATTATCGGTTTTTTTTTTTTTAATTTCAAAAGGGCCTGTCCCTTTAACTCTGTCCTTGTGTTCCTTCCTTGCCCTTTGACAATGCTTGAAATACTGAAATTTTTGTTGGTTTATGTGAAAGTTGATGACCACAAATCCCATTTAACAAACAATTTAAAAACAGGGGCTGCTTTCCTTTCCCATCCTAACCATTTCTACACTTTTAATTAGATGGTCGGGTTTAACAAGATGTTTGCTAGTCCCTGGACCTGGAGTCTTTGGTCTTATACATAAGATACGAGTTGTATTTTATCGCTGCTTGATGCTTGTTATCTAAATTGCTATAAACCTCTTTATCTTCTCTCAGTTGTTTGGTCTCTCTCTATCTGTCTTTACTAACCAAGTAAGCAATCTCCTTAATCCTTACCTTATCTTGTACGATGATCAAAGTTTTCTTTTTTATTCTTTCCTTTGCACTGTTATGTTTGCCTGTTTTCTCAAGTCCTGTGGGTTCTCTTTCATTTTTTTAAGGGTTCTCTTAGACGACTTGTCCACTTGGTTCTGGGCTTTGCTCAAATGCTTTTGTGTTTCATTTATTGCTGCAATAATGGGTGCTTTATTTTGTTGGAGGGGCCGTGAGGGACTAAAAAGTACGTTTGTCTACCATAGGACCCAGGTAATATCTGACCTGGAATTCATGAAAGCATTTGTTTACCTCATGAGGGGTAGAGTGTTATATACAACCAACATAAAAAATAATAGAAAATGACCATTTTGAACATAAGATATCAGCATTGAACGAGTAATTGAACATTGATTTTGATTACATAATTAGTCTCTCCATATACGTGGCAACTTGGAAGTGGCTATAGCATTAGTTTGACAGTGATTTAGACCAAACTCAAACTTGGGGAAGAGTTGGGTCCATTAATTAATGGTATGCTTATTATAGTTAAATAACCTTCTACTGTGAACATGCAAATTCTATACAATCCTAGTTCAGCCTCTATATCAAATAATGAACTGCCAGCCTGCATGTTGCTTTGTCTAAGGCAGGTACCCCTTTGATTCTTAGATTTTCTCATTTTAAATTTATGACGAGTCATTTTCACACTTTACATATCTGCAATAAGCTTTTTTAGTATTTATAGTTTACATGTAATGCTTTATACAACTTGATTACATAATTAGTCTCTCCATATAGGACTGGTATAGTCGAGTCAAGTGAAAAACAGGAGTTCAGTAGTGTATTTAGGCTGGATATGAACTTTTTGGCATCCAAAAATTGTTGTGCTAGGTTACCAGAGAACAAAATTTCTTCATATAGACTATAGTCAAGGGTGGAAATACACATCAATTGGGAGGTGAAATTTAATCATGCTGGAGAGCTCTTTGTTTTGAATGAGAAATTCGTTTTTTTCTACCTTTTTTGGCAAGCATTATTAACTTGGTAATAAGTAATGGAAAACAAGCTTCTTTCTTTCTTTCTTTCTTTTTGTATTAGCTCTATTTTATCTGCTAATTGGACTTTCTTGATTGCTAAATTGTAAAATTTGAGCTGATTACAGTTCATTTTAGTGTGTAATTGCTTCACTAATGTATCAAAGTTGTAAACTTTCTAAGAGACAGTGTTCAAATTCCAATCTTCGTTGTTTCTAGGTTGCTTTCTGGATATATGACTGCCTTGTTTGTGTTTTTTGCAGAGAAAAAAATGTGTGACTTCATAGGTTTCATGATGACCAAACTATGAAATCTAGATAAGGGTCTCCCCTCAGTTGTTTCACAGGCCAAACTAGGGGTATGTCAGCTGGCAAAGGGAGATTAAATGGTACTCAAAACTATGTACCTTTGTAATTCATCCTTAATAATCTCAAAGATACTAGTTAATATCAAAAGCCCTTCTGCTATTTTCTCATCTATTACTAAAAGTCACAATCATTGCTCTTATTATTACTTTTTCTCTAGCTCTTCTTCTTCTAAGAACAAGAACTGGAGCCTTATACACCAAATTGTTAAAGCCTTTCACAACCAACAAAACCCTAAACCCTTAAACCCTATTCTTCTCTCTAAATTACAACTCTACCATGTACCAGACGTTATCATATCCCTTCAGCCTAAGCCCTTTTCGGCTATTAGATTCTTTGAGTGGGCTGAGAGCTTTTTCATTTCACCACTCTCTGCACCATCATTCTGTGCCCTCCTCCATGTCTTGCTTCAAAACCAATTATTTAGTCGTGCTGCTTATGTTTTCGATAAGTTTATCATGCAATTTGGAAATGATTATGACACTTTGGATGCCTTTCATGATGGTTTTTGTGATTTGGATTCGACAAACCATAGTGTTGTTTATGGGTTTTTGATTGAGAGTTACTGTCGAAAAGGGATGTTTGATAAATCTGTTGATATATTCATGCATGTTTGTGTAAAGGGTATTTTTGTTTCACCAAATGTGGTGTACTTGTTGTTGGGTTCTTTGATTGATTCACATTGTGTTGATGTAATTGTGGATAAGTATGGTGAGCTGTGTTCAGCTATGAGAGAACAGCCTTTTAGTGTTTATGAATTTGTAATGAATAGGTTTATGAACAAGGGTGAGGTTGAAATGGGTTTGAAATTCCATAAAGCTTTGATTCAAGGAGGTTTTGGTCTGGATATCATTACTTGCAATAAGATTTTAAAAGTTATTTGGATGCAAAATGATATAGGAGTTGCAGATGATTATTTTAATATGGTAGTGAGGATTGGCCCAAAACCAAATGTTGTCACATTTAGCACATTGATTGATGCATATTGCAAAGAGGGAAATTTGGATAAAGCATTTGTGCTTTTTGATGTTATGGCAGGGAATGGTGTGACACCTGACTTAATTGTCTACAGCATTCTTATTGATGGCCTGTTTAAGGCAGGGAGGCTGGAAGATGGACAAAGGCTCTTGTTGGTAGCATTAGATAAGGGTATCAAGTTGGATGTTGTTGGTTTCAGCTCAGCCATGGATGCATATGTGAAAGTTGGGGATTTAGGGAGGGTAATTCAGATATATAAGAGAATGTTGAATGAAGGGATTTCACCTAATGTGGTCAGCTGCAGCATTCTTATAAAGGGGTTCTGTCAGAATGGTAGGATCTTAGAGGCTTGTGGACTGTTTGTTCAGATTCTGAAACTTGGTTTTGAGCCATCTATTTTAACTTACAGCGCTCTCATTGCTGGATTTTGCAAATCAGGAAATCTAAGGGATGGGTTTTATTTATACGAGGATATGATAAAGAAGAGGTGTGAACCTGATACCATTGTTTACAGTGTTCTGATAAATGGTCTATGCAAACAAGGGTTGGTGGGTGATGCACTAAGATTCTTCTTTCAAGCTGTGAATAGGGGTTTAAGTCCCAATGTTTTTACTTTGAACACCTTGCTAGACAGCTTCTGTAGATTGAAATGCATAGTTGGTGCTATGAAGGTGTACTATCTAATGGGAATGTTAAATATAAAAGCAGACACAGTGACCTACACCATCCTTATTAAAGGCGCTGCTCAATTTGGTAGAGTTGATGAGGCACTGATGTTATTCTTCCAAATGCTCAAGAAGGATTTCAAACCAGATGTTATTACATATTGCACTCTGATTGATGGACTTTGTAAGCTGAAAAAATCATCTGCAGGATTATGTATTTTTGATTTCATGTGCAAGAATGCTGTGGCCCCTGATATTGCAATTTATAATGTTCTCATTAATATGCATTCTAGGGAAGGCCATTTGGAGGCTGCACTTGGACTCTTTGTCCATGTTGTTGACAGAGGGCCAAAACCTGATGTTTTTACTTTCAACACAATGATTTGCTGTTACTGCAATTTCAAAAGGTTAGATGATGCAGTTCAGCTTTTTGCGAAGATGACAAGTGAACAGCTCAGACCCAATGCCATTACTTTTACCATACTGATTGATGCATTTTGTAGAGAAGGTAGAATGGATGATGCCATGTTGATGTTTTCCAAAATGCTGGAAGAGGGTCCCGAACCCAATTTGGTGACATATAGTTGTTTGATTCATGGTTATTTCAAATCTCAAAGTATGATGGAAAGTGGCTTAAAGCTGTATAATGAGATGCTTGAAAACAATATTGCTCCAAATATTGTCAGTTACAGCATTCTCATTGATGGTCTATGTAAAAGAGGTCTAATGAAGGAAGCGTCTTGTGCTTTTCGTTGTGCGCTAGACAAACATTTATTGCCTGATGTGATAGCTTATACGATTCTGATCCGTGGATATTGCAAGGTTGGGAGATTAACTGAAGCCATGATGTTGTATGACAATATGTTATTGAATAGACTCACTCCAGACCGCTTCCTGGAAAGAACACTTGAGGAGTATCAACTTAAAAAAGCTGGAGCAAAACATTTGTGTGCTTGAGGAGGATGTATGGAGACCTTCCTATCATCATCCTGCAATTAGGCATCATCATCGTGAATGAAATTACTACTGCTGCTTTCTAGGTACTGATTATAATGTATATTAGTGTTATATTTCATCATACATATTCACTTGTAAGTATAGACAAAACTCTGTTCTTACCCTGTAAAGAAGATAGCCGTGAACTCTTGTCTGGATCCATTGTATTATCACTTGGAACACCAGATCAAAAAATTTACCCTTAAAGAATATCACAATTTACATATTTTTTTCTAATTTTTAATCTGTCTTGAACGTTAGCAGATGTTTCTTCTTAGGGAAAAAGTAAAATGGCCTCATGTTTATTTTCTCTTGTTTTTCTTTTGAGATCTGCCTTGCATACGCAATCAATTACTATGGCATTATTATTTTTTGAGGCCTGATGGTGATCTTCGGAAAGCTACGAGTTAAAACTTATAAAAAGCGTAATCAACCCATGCAGCAGTTCTACCAAGAAAAATGAGTTTTTCGTGAATAATTATTTGCTCATGTGGTTTGCTGTCATCTTTTGTTATCCCCTTGCAATCTGATATTACCTTCAAACTGATGGGTTTCTATTTCCGAAGGTCAGCTTAATGATTGTAGGGGTGTTGATCCATAGAGACACGATTGCTTTCTACTCCTACAGGTAAACATGCTGGTGGTAAATAGTTATATGACTTTTGCGTGGGTAAAAGATTTTGATATTCTGGAATGAGCAGTTGGGTAGAATAAAAGAAGTACTTTGACTGGGGATGGTTATTGCTCTGAAGCTTAAGCTCACAATGAACTTTTTGCCGTGATGGAAGATGGCAGAGGCAAAGAATGGAATTGGACACGTTCGACATGCAATCACTCCAAAAATGGGGGTGAGGATCTTGCAAAGAAAGGGCTCTCTCTCCAACATCTCTTTCATCAATAGGTAATGACAAAGCTCAGCTACGAAATTGTACCGGGCCTTTGCCTGCGTTCTGCATTTAAGATTGCCTGTGTTTTCTCCAGTATCAAGGCAAGCTGCGTAGCGGTTCAGAATTGGCTTACTTATCATTCAATCATTATGCAATTTTATTTCAGGGAGTATTTGTGGACAGACTGAACAGATAAAACTTAGAAGAGCTCTAGAGATGGAATGGATAGTTTTGGATGAAAAAGAACGGTTCTCTGGAAGATGAGAGAATTCTGTCAGAAAAGGACAGGGGTAACAAGTCAACATCTGCCAAAGTTACTCATTAAGACCCGGATTAAATTCTTACCCTTTTTGTGCAAGAAACAAGAACATTTGTAAGATTCCATAAATATTCTTCCAATTTCTTCTGGCAACTTACCATACATCTACATCATACTCCGCGTTAATAGTTCCAGGAACACCCAGCAAGAATCATTCTGATCCTATCTCTGTTCATCTGAAGAAAGGAAGGATCCCAAATGTGACATGCTATTACATCTTATAAACGCTCATTTAGACCTGGGAAGAAAGGGCCAAGGATACCCGAAGTGTTTAAGCTTCAAGTGTGGAGGCAGTTATGCTGAGGTTGTTATCGATCTTACTCGTACATGTTCAACATGTTATATCAATGAAATGAAAGTTTTGCTCCAAGTTTTCTTCCTGTTTGTGAAAGGTGGTTTCCTGCAGGTATGATCTGTTGTTCCAAGGCAACTAATTTTCCTTGTCATTGACTGTTCCTCAGAAAAGTAGATTCTGTCTTGTAATTTCAATAAAGTTGTTGCATGTGCTATTTCTCAAACCCAAGTGGAAGGTCATGAATGTCAGTATATATTATGGCAAGAATATCAACAATATATGGTAACTAAATTGTAACAGAATATCTTATATTTATTGTATTTATTATAAACTACAAATCAGGGATTAGAGATGGTAAATTAGAGATTATTACATGTATTTAGACGGAATTCTTCCTTCAGAGATCAATGAAAACAGAGAACAATTTTACATTGAAATTTGATATTTATGACATGGTATCAGAGCTAATTATTCTGATCTAGACCTTTGTTCTTCTCTTCAATCTACAGACTCAATTCGTCATTATTTGGTAATTTTTTTTGGGTTCCTAGGATGTCTGGAGAGGCTTTTCTTACTCGATTAAATGGCAAAAACTATGTCAGTTAGGAGTTTCAATTTCATATGTTTGTTAAAGGGAAGGAATTATGGGGGCATCTCGATGGATCTTCACCAGCACCAACCGATCCACAGGAGCTGAGTATATGGACTACCAAGGATACAAAAATTATCTCTTGGATACTGGGGTGTGTTGAACCCCATATGATCAACAATCTTCGATCATTTGGCACAGGGAAGGAGATTTGGGACTACTTCAGACGCATCTATTCCCAGAACAATTCGGCTAAAAAATTTCAAGTCGAAATGTGTATTGCGAATTACAAACAAGGTAATCTCTCAATTGAACAATTCTATGCTGGATTTCTAAACCTATGAAGTGAATATACTGGCATAATGGCATAATTTACTCTAAAATACCGAAGGAGAGTTTAGAAGCACTATACCTTGTTTATGCCGAGAGCCAGAAGGACCAGTTCTTAATGAAGCTCCTGCCAGAATTTGAGGCCGTAAGAGCTAGCTTGATCAACCGAAGTCCAGTACCCACTTTGGATGAATGTTTGGGGGAACTGTTACGGGGAGAACGACGACTCGCTACTCAACACGAGTTAACTCAGGACACTGTCACAGAGATGAATGTGGCTTACATGAGTCAAGGAAGGGGACGACAGAGACGACAGAGGGGTGTGAGTGTGCAGTGTTTTAATTGCAAAGAATTAGGGCACATTGCCAGAAATTGCAGCGAGAAATTCTGTAATTATTGTAAGAAAGAGGGGCATGTAATCAAGGAATGTCATCTGCGACCACATAATTGACAAAGGTTTACTGTGCAGTCGACATTGGGGGCTGCTTCTATGGCTGCCGCAGCCGTGTCCTCACCGTCGACACTAGAATCTTCATCGTCGGTGAGCTCTTCGTCGAGCACTCTCACTCCCGAGATGGTGCAGTAGATGATAATATCTGCCTTCTCTGCACTCGGGATTTCTGGTAAGAAAGATAAATTTAACTTTCCCTTGGATTCGACACATAATAAACAATGGTTAATGGATTCGGCAGCGTCGAATCATATGACCAGCAGTGAAAATGAGTTGTATAATGTGCGAAAATACATGGGTAATCAACATATACGGGTAGCAAATAGTAATAATTTGCTAATTTTGTCGATTGGTAATTTGGGGTCTTATTTCAAAAATATTTTTGTGTCACCAAAATTATCCACAAGTTTACTCTCTGTTGGTCAAATGGTAGAAAATGACTGTGAAATTCACTTTGATCGTCATGGTGGTTGTGTGCAGGATCAAGTGTCAGAGAAGGTGATTGCGAAGGGGCCTAAAGTGGGACGTTTATTTCCAATACAATTTTCTATTCCTAGTATTAATTCTTGTGCTTATTCTACTGTCATTAATAATCCTCATTTTTGGCATAAGAAATTGGGGCATCCCAATT
>Ga0325405_1004041_pt1 | contig 15057 bp, 5 predicted proteins | sample PopdelMetagenome_21_FD_205663 | JGI IMG/M metagenome (GOLD analysis project Ga0325405, IMG submission 205663) | Populus deltoides microbial communities from Bellville, Georgia, United States - Xylem-Control-R2 | ecosystem: Host-associated > Plants > Phyllosphere > Stem > Wood/Secondary xylem... | reverse complement strand
TGCAGTTTGGGAGGAGTTTGGGAGGGGAGAGGTGGGATGGGAAAGAAGAAGAAGGAGAAACAGAGGATGAGAGTGTCGGCAGATGGGTGCATATAATGGCTTTTTCCGACGGACTCACCGACGGAATAATTCCGTCGGTGATGCCGTCGGTGATTCCGTCGGTGACATCGCCACGTCACTGTACGGCTATCACAGTTTGAATCCCTCGGTATTTCCGTCGGTAAAATCGCCTGACGTCACCATGTCGTTGTGTATTTCCAGACGAAATGTATATTCCGTCGGTGAAATCGATCGGTATATACCGACGGAATTACCGACGGAATTATTCCGTCGGTATATACCGACCGATTTTGAGACGGAATGATGTCCGTCGGTATTAATTACCGACGGAATATTTCCATCGGTAATTCCGTTGCTTTTCTCCGGTTTTCTGGTAGTGTACTAGGCTGCTTGATTATAATTAACTCTCTTGTTATTAGTAGTAGCTGCCACTATTACTAAACTGAGTTATAATAATTTTTTGAACTCTATTTCGGATTAATATTTCGTAAGGCCCAAAACAATCTCTCTATGGACTATGGAGCTCGTCAATTTGACAAAGAAAAGGAGAAGGAAAAGGAAAATGATGAACTGAAGTTGAACTGACACCCAAGGTCTTCTCCCATCTTTGTTCAAGTGAATGAAACTTCTTCTTTGCGTGGTTGGCTGATGGAAAACAAACTGCTCTTATTTGTTCACCTACAAGTCTTTTCCGTTCTCGACCTGTAATAGTTGTTGCGGTTAAAAAGAAATTAAGAAAAATAATTTTAGTTATAATTTAAAAAAATATATGTTTAATTAAAATTATTATGTAATGATTTTACAATAAAATAAATGAAAAGCAGATATTTATTTATAAATGAAATCCAGTGCAAACGTTGAGACAATCCCAAGGTTAGTAAAGAGAATTTCTCTTTTTCTCTTAATTTTGAGTTTGAATCTTGAAGTTATCATCAACAAGATTCGCTATTTTAAATACACGGTGTAGAGAGAATATATTTTTAAGATCTTAGTAAATGATATGCATAAATTATTTTTAATATGTTTGTTTTTGTATTTTAAAAGTGTTTTTGAAAAAAATTGAAATTTTTTGTTTTTTTATTTACTTTAAATTAATATTTTTTTGATATTTTCAAATTGTTTTGATGTGCTGATATTAAAAATAATTTTTTTAAAAAAAATATTATTTTGATATATTTTCAAACCAAAATAACTTTAAAAAGCAACTATTACCACAATATTAAACAGGTTATACGAGAATACCTTTCACTATTCAATCACAACATATAAGGGTTACAATCATTGGATAACTCTGCACCTTCAATTCAATAGATATAGATTATATGATTTTGGTCTACAATAACACTTTTACTATACATATTTATCCTACTTCATTATCTAAGTCCATTAATTTCACTAAGATTATCAATTTGGTTATATTCTGTTTGAAATTACCGGTATATCTTGTTTTACTTTAAAAAACAGAACATGCGAAATAGATTCTATCTTGCTAAGAATCTCGGCCTATTCCATAAATTCTGTCCAAATTTTGAATGGAACATTTCAGTTCCATTCCAGCTATTCCGTTCTAGTCAAATAATGTTTTTTTTGTATTTTTTTAAAAAGTATTGTCTAGTTTTACAAAATCAATCTTATCTCTCAATCCGACTGTTGGATTAGGCTGACATTTTATGAGGAGTCTACTAACATATTGTTATATCTCAAGTTAAACTTTTAGGGCAATCGAAGTTTAGAAAGACCTTACAAGACTGTCGATGACATTTTCATAATTTTGTTTTGAAAGGTCATTTTTTGTGTCCTTTTTTTGATTTAATTTTTCTCAATTTCATCTAAGTTTATTAAGAATCGAGATTTATAATTTTTTTTAATTTGTTTTATTTGGGGTTATTATGGTCTCATGATTCGGGTCATGGATTTGAAAAGTTAACTCAAGTTGATTCGGGTCAATCCAATATGTTATTGTTTCAATATTAAAAAAAAACAAATTATGTCATCTTTAATTTTTTTTTTAATTCAAACTATATTCTTACAAGTCGTCCAGGTTATCTTTGGACTCATCGAGTCGATTGAGTCATATTTGTTCAACTTTTATTTTTTTACTTGTGTTTGAAATTTGAATTGCATAATTTCAAGTTAGTTTATTTTTGTATTTAAATTGAAATTATTTTGTTGTATTGATATTTTGAATTATATATATATATATATATACACTCTGAAGCCAAAACATACTCTTCTAATTAAAAAAAGGGAAATCCAACAGGAATAAAATTGACAACCTACTGAGTTGCAAATCTTATTTTACAATGTGGTTACAAACGGAGCCAAAAATGGTTGCAAATCGTATTTTGTCATCGTAAGAGTGGTTGCCATTGTTTTGCAACCATCTATCAAGCAACTTGTGGTAATTTTTTATTGAATTTCATTGCATTTCAGTTATCAAATTACATTTTTAAACAATAACTAATTTTAAATAAAACCAAAAAACAATTAAAAATAATAATTTTAAAATTAACATGTTTTCCACCAACAAATTATTTATCTAATTAATTAATTTCACAACAACATAGATTACCATTTTAACCACAAATAAATCACACAGCTAACATAAATTTAATTTATGAAATAGTACATTTAATTGATATTTATATCAATTAAAAATAAATAACCTAAATATCAATTAAAAATAAATAACCTAAATTACTCACCATAACAAATAAAATACATATAACCTCAAATAAAATTTTAATTAATTTAAAAAATGATGGAAATCAACTACGAGATCTGACAAGTAGGCTTAAGATCAGTTCGACCACAAATTAGGATGACTGCTTAAGGGATAGGGGTTGTCGTGCGAGTTTAGTTGGGAAGCTAGAAAGACAAAAAAAAGAAATAACACGTGCGGGTTTTGTAGATTTATAAAATTTTACAAGCATATATATGCTTTATTGGTGTAATTTTTTGTTTTCTTTCTTGTGAGTAAAACATAGATTGATATTTTTTTATCAATACAACCCATTGCAGCCCACATCTCCCTCTTGCTCCTCGCACAAAAGAATTGAGTTGCAAAAGTATGCAATGCACTATCAAAGGTAACTCCATCATTAGAATGTAGTTCTGTCATTCCCTCTTCAATGCTACAACCTTCTCTCTTTTTTTTTTATCTCTAGAAGGAGCTGTGCTTTCTCTCGGCATGGAGACAGTCTCAACAAGTTGACCCAGATATGCAAATAATTGTGCTCCCATTCCAGTTCTCCTTTTCTTTTTTAGGCATTGTGGTGTAATACGATGTGCACCCTTTCTCTTTGCACTGCTAGGGTTGCTGCTACTGTTTGCCACATTGCTTCCACCAACCATATTGCTAACATCATGTATGAAATCAGGGATTGCATCCTCTTCAGAGTCGCCACTTCCTTCTTCCATATTAGTTTCTTCATTGGTTGTATTTCTCATTCCAGCAGGCCCATTATCTTCATCTGATAAGAGTCCTTGTGAGAGAGTCCAAGCATATTCTCCCGTGGCCACTATGTTAGTAAACATGATATTGTACTTGGCACACAACGAGGGCTCTATGCCAACATGCCTAAACTTCTTTGCTTCTCTCATTTCCTATGTAATGAAAGCTAGATGTACTTAGTAATGATAATACATTAACAAATAATACAACATGACAAATAATTTTGTGAGGCTATTGATAATGAAAACTAACCTGAATTTTTGTTAGCCATCACTCATCAGTTGCTGAGATGGTCCCAAGTTCAGTAGACCAACCAACTCAAGTTCAGTACCCTCAAGTCCTTTTTAATCCCATCCCATTTGTTTTTAAGCTGAGCTTTTGTTAATGAAAGTCGTGTCTGATCTTTGAATGACTGTATGACAAATTTCCAGTCAGCTTTGTCGAAATGGGTGTTTGGTCTCATGCCTCTCTCAATTGCTTTAATGCAAATGTCACAAAACGTGTGCAACATTGCCTTGATCCAAGAAGCTTTATCATGTGCGTCAGACCCATTTATTGCTTAATGGTTGACAATGCAAGGAAAAATTAAACAAACAATGAACTATATAAACAAGAGATTGAATGCTGATAAGGGCTGAAATAAGATACTAACAGAACATGAAATTACATTTCCAGCAAAAGGTCAACCAAAGAATAACAAAAGATTGAATGTTGACAAGGGATGAAAAAGTAAATTAACAATTATCTATAGCAGCTTGGTTGACAATGCAAGAAAAATTAAACAAACAATTAACTATAGCTGACAAAAGATTTAATCCTGATAAGGCTAAAATAAGATATTAACAGAACCCGAAATACCATTTTCAGCAAAAGGTCAACCAAAGAAACTAACAAGAGGTTGAATGTTGATAAGGGATGAAATAAGAAACTATATATCAGCTTTAACATCCACAGTTGACATGTAATTAACTAGTTCAACAAAAGATTGAATGATGTCAAGTGTAAACTAAGGAACTCGTTTAGTTGTTGTATTCCTTTACAAAACTAACAGGCAATTACATAATTAACATAATCCACAATGATTGGTCAACTGTTTCTTGACAGGGGAAAGAACATCAACAACTACCCACGAACAACTGAAACCTTTAACTGTGTTTCATCAATTATCAGGGGATGTTCTAATTAGCAAAGAAAATTAATAGTTTAATTTACGTTTATTTAGTTGTTAGCAATCATTAGCAAACAACAACTACTACCAGTTTTCTGATAGCTTGAAAACTATTAATTCTTGACAGTTGCAGCGAGTACTTTGCTTTCGGTCTCAATTACTACAAGTTTAACATAGCAACCAACACATACATAACTACCCACGGACAATTACAACCAGTTTAACATAGCAACCAACACATAAATAACTGAAGATAAAACATCGGGAATAAACAGAATGAAAAATTATCAATTATCACTGTCAAGAGTAAAAAACAAGTGATTTAAAAAAGGGAATAAACAGATCAAGGTTTCACTGCAATCAACAAAAATTAACTTAAAAATACTATACAAGGGGACCAGTGAAGTAAGCAAACTAACCCGTTGGAAATTGCAGCTTTGGTATATGAATGAAGCACGATGTTGAAATCTTTTTTGGGGTTCTTGATTGCAGTAACACGGGTTGCTCTTCTTCTTCTTTTTCTGTTGATAAGGAGAAATGAATGAAAAATTTGCAATTAAAACTTTTGAGAGTAAAAACAGTTGATTTATCAAAGGAAATACACAAATCTACGTTTCACCGCAATAAACAAAATTAACTTAAACATACCATACAACCAGACCAGTGAAAGCAAACTAACCCGTTGGAAATTTCAGCTGTGGAGTTTGAATGAAGCACGATCTGGATATATGTTTTGGGGTTGTTGATTGCAGTAAAATGGGTTGCTGTTGTTCTTGTTTTTCTGTTGTCAAGGCGAAATGAATGACAACTGAATGTGAAGAAAGAGACGCAGCCATCACTTAATTGTTGTTGGTTGATGGCTTAATTGTTGTTGGTTGTGAAGCAGTAATGGTTTACTGTATAGTTGTTGTGCACAGTTAGGGCTGATGGGAAGAGAAATGAATGCGAAGAACGAACGAGAAGAGCAAAAGAGAAGAGGATGCTTTGGTGAATTTCCCATCTTTGTTATCTCTAGAAAGTTCAACATTTGGTTGAACTCGTAAAAAGTAATATTTTATTGCTTTTTCAAAATCGAGGTCCTGCCTCAATAAAATGGTGGGATCCACATTTTAGATTTTTTTAGTAAGTGGTAACCAAACACATATATCAGTGTGTTTTCAAGAAACGCAAAGGCTGCCGCTTAGACAAACGGACCCAAGCTTGACTCTGAAATTGTATGTCAAAATACTCTGAAGCCAAAACATACTCTGCCAATTAGAAAAATGAAAATCCAACCGGAATAAAATTGACAACCTACTGATAGCTAACTCGAATAATAGTAGTTAAAGTCAAATGGAGACGGAGTTGTAAATCTTATTTTACAAATGGTTGCAAATCGTATTTTGTCATCGTACATGCGATTGCCATTTGTTTTGCAACCATTTATCAAGCAACTTGTGGTAATTTTTTATATTGAATTTCATTGCAGTTCAGTTATCAAATTACGTTTTAAATATTAAAAAAAAGCATAACTAATTTTAAATAAAACCAAAAAAAATTACAAATACTTAGTTCAGTTGGGAAGCTAGAAAGACAAAAAAAAGAAGAAATAACACGTGCGGGTTTGTAGATTTATAAAATTTTACAAGCATATATATGCTTTATTGGTGTAATTTTTTATTTTCTTTCTTGTGAGTAAAGTTAGTTGTTTTGTGCGTTTAGTCAATTTTCCGAACCACGTGTATTCTTAATTTTGAGCATTGATCATGGATCGTAATTCTTAGTTCTTTTATAAAACATATTTTTATGAGAAATTTAAAAAACACTTTGATTATCAGAATGATACAATGTGACATTTGAGAAATGAACTCTCATATCCTAACGAAGCCATCACAGCCATAATTACTCAGAGCATGTATCTGTAAAAGCATGATGTTCTACTTCTATAGCAGGGCGAGATGTAAATATATTTTTCTTTTTTCTATTAAATGATTGAATCCCTAAGGAAGAAATAATATATATCCATTAGTTTAGGGAGATATATATATATATCTCGGTTGGGTTTATGCTCTCCTCCATTTCTTCTTCTTCCCATACCGAGTTCCAGCCAAGCTCCATGAACTTCGGTTAGACTAAGATCCAATCGAGCTATAAGATAGCTCAATTTAACTGAGCTATTTTAGTCTCACCTTGGTTTATTATTTATGAGAGAAAAAAGATAGTGAAATATTTATTACTATTAATAAATAGTATTTTAGTCTCACCTTGGATATTCTTGGTTGCTTTAAATTGAAATAAAATTAAGTTTGTTTTCTTTGTTTGGGTGCTAAAATTTGGTATGGTAAAGAAAGAAGAGGAAGGAAAAATGAGAAATTAAATTTCTAAATTTCTTTTTGATTAATTAAAATTTTCTTTTCAAATTGCTGTGAAAGCAAGGAAAATAAAAATTTGACACATTTCTTTTTCTCTTCAAAATATCCTTCAAGAACACACCCAAGTTAGCTAAGCATGGTCCTATCATCACCTAACTCTTCTTGTGTATGGATAATATAGTAAAAGGAAATTAATTTATTTTTTTTTATCATCCATCTATCCAAACAAATATTTTTATCTAAAATTTTATTTTTTATTTTTTAAAATAATTAATAAAATACAACTAATTATTAAACAGTACTATTCACTAAGTCTTCTTTGCATATACATTTTTCAAATTTAATGCGTTCTCAGTGATTATACAAGACATTGATATTTGATTGAAAAATAAAATAATAATACATAAAAAATAATAAAAATATCTTTATCTAAGATTTTTTTTTTATTTTTTTAAAAATAATTAATAAAATACAACTAATTATTAAACAGTATTCCATAAGTCTTCTTTGCGTATTTATTTTTCAAATTTAATGCATCCTCAGTGATTGTATAAGGCATTGATATTTGATTGAAATATAAAATAATAATTCATAAAAAATAATAAAAGTATTTTTATTTATTTTTATTTATTTTTTAAAAAATAATTAATAAAATACAACTAATTATTAAACAGTATTCTCTAAGTCTTCTTTGCGTATCCTTTTTCCAAATTTAATGCGTCCTCAGTGATAGAAAAGTTCGAGGCGTTGACAATTGACTTCCCCATTTGCGTATCCATTTTCCATGGAAAAGATCATCTTGTGACGTTCTCGGTCTCTTGTTGGAAACAAGAATCAGTGTTGTTTTTCTTCTATGGTTTCTTGGCTGACTGAAACATCAAGCAAGAAAGTTGCTGCCGAATCCCTCTTACTGTCTTTCCTGTATCCACTCTGTAAGTCCAAACTCTTTTCTTCTATCCACTTTGTAGTATTCAAATTGATGCTACCGTTAGTTTTAAGGTTTGAGAATTGGGTCTGTTTTGTTTGTTCCTTTATTTCAATTATCAACTCTCTCTGGGTTTCTTGATTGAGATTGCATGGTTATTTGATAAATGAAGCATACTGTAAAGCTCCAAGTCTTAAGGTTTGCCTTTGAGTTTTTAGTTGAATGAAAGATTTATTTGCTGAAATTTAAGGAAAAAAATTATTCTCAACTGTTGTTTAGTGTTATCGACTGTGATTTATATCCTTAATTTTTCTTTACTTGGTGAAAAAGAGAGTATCTATGAACTTCTAATTTCAAGTGATTTTCTGCACAAGCTAGTGAATGTCGGATATGGCATCCTCTTCTACAACTGCTCAACAATGGAAGTATGATGTATTCCTTAGTTTTAGAGGCAAGGATACTCGTGACAATTTTACCAGCCATCTCTATGATGCCTTATGTCGTAAACAAATCGAGACTTTCATAGATAATGATCTTGAAAAGGGGTGAAGAAATTGAACCTACACTGTTGAGAACAATTGAAGAGTCAAGAATTTCAGTAGTGATATTCTCGAAAAACTATGCATCTTCTCCGTGGTGTGTGGATGAACTGGTGAAGATACTAGAATGCAAGAGAACATGTGGGCAGATTGTTTTACCAGTTTTTTTTTATCATGTAGACCCATCTGATGTAGATGAACAGAGAGGGAGTTTTGGAAATGCATTTGCTAAACTTGAAAGAAATTTTAAATGGAAGATGGACAAGGATTCAAGCTGGAGAGCTGACTTGACAAATGCGGCCAATATTTCTGGATGGGATTCACAAGTCACTAGGTAGCCTTTTCTCTCTATTCCATACCATTTGCAGGTTTCACTTGAATACGTGAATATAAGTATTATTTGTGCCATTTTTAGCATGCCCATTTCCTAATATAGCTAAAATTATGCATAATGCTAAGGGTTGGAAAATAAATTAGAACAAAAGTTCCCTTACTTTGCACTTTTAAGAATTTTGAAAGAATGCAAGTTTCTTTATTTTTAGCTGCCCTGGAAATGATGGAGTTACCGTTCCACATTAAATTTCAAAACACTAATTAGAAAAAGGGGCTAAATGTTTTTGAACACGGTAATAGAATCTGCCATTGTTCTTTACTAATTAAAGTTTTTTAAGAATCAACACATGGCAATTATCGAATGACTAGCTTAGTACATTGTTTAGTTAGGTGAAGTAACTCGATCCTTTTTGAGGTGACACATCAATTATATCAGATATTACAGAATTAAGTATTTCTAGCATTATTCAATATGCTCATCACGCGCGGAATGATCATGCTTAAAAGGGGCAGTCCTTTGACATGTTCTTTAGCAATTTAATTAGTTTAGTTTTCCAGTTCAGGTTTATAACTTTAAAAAGCATAAATTTATTTCACTTAAAGGTTATAATATCTCAGTTTGAGCTTTTAAAACTGATTCCCATGTTAATTTGAATCCACAGAAGGACGATTACCGTGATGGAACTTAATTGCCCAGTCTTGTGTCTCTACGCTTCTTGTGGGTTTACTTGTGCAAAATTATAACTTTTAAATTGTATATGTTCCTGGGACTTCTAAATGAGCCTTAAAAATGCCATGCATTGGTGAATTTCAAGAAACATTATAAATATAAGAAATTTGAGTTAGTTGCTACAAGCTTGATGATAAAAAAAATTCCAAATGAACTCTTAACAAAAATAAAAATATGAAAGCACTTAAAAAAAAATTCCAAATAAAAAAATTCCAAATGACTCTAAGGGCCTAGTTGGGATAGATTCACGGATTGAACGACTCAAAACACTTTTATACGTTAGATCATCTGAAGCTCGCATAATCGGAATATGGGGCATGGGTGGTATAGGGAAAACAACCATTGCTGGAGCTGTTTTCAACAGTATTTCAAGTCAATATGAAAGCTGCTGTTTTATTACTTATGTAAGAGAGAAATCAGAAGAATGTGGTGGGTTGATTCGCTTGCGAGAGGAATTCCTTTCCAGAGTATTAGAGCAGGAAAATCTACGTATTGACACTCCACGCATGGGATCCACTTTAATCAAGGAAAGGATCCGGCACAAAGGATTCTAAAAACTTCTTCTTTTACTTCTCCATCCTTTTATACCAAATCTCTATAATTTCCATATCACAGCTTTTTTAGACTCTTCTCATTATCTATCTCTGTTAACTTAAGCATCAAGAATCCTTAACTCGAAAACCCTAATAAGGACTTTGTTTTACTAGTCTACTACATATTAATCATCATCTAACAAGAAAACTAATCTATCTTGGCTGTGAAACGTAAGCTTATACCTTTTGTAAAGGTTTCATAACCTGATTAGAAAGCTATTTTAGTAGTTCTTAGGTTTTAATTATCTCTTATTTTAGTAGAGTGTGCCATAACTTTAACATCCTTGTTGTTGTCATCACTGTCATGCACATTCGTAAAAACCTTTAACTTTCTCCAAAACCAACCTTAGGATCGGTTATTTTTTGAAGGGAGAAAATGGGACACGAGAGAAAGAGTGATATGTTATTTTTCATATATTATATGTAAGGGAAATTTTGTCTTTTAATTATTTTTGAAGTTTTTGTTTAACCTATAATGTAAAATATAATTTCTCAAAGTACACTGAGAAAGTAAAATCACCAACAAACCTTAAGAATTTTTATTTTTTTTGTAACTATCCCTAAATCTATATTTTGAAGTATATATCAGTTTAGATTGCAACTAAATTGCTGGCCGAAGACCAAATTTTTTCTAAGATAAAAACCAAATGCTTAGATGATGTTAGTGTTTTTTTTAAAAAAAAAAAACTAGAAAAATACGAGATATAAGTTATTTACTCGGTTGGATTAATTTAATAATATAATTTAAAAAAAGCAATAACAATAAAAAAAAATGAACTAAAATCTTTTGACAATGACTAACTTCAAAAAATAAAGGATTAACAATATCATGGGAAAATATCCTCCTAATAATCTTAGAAGGTCTTAATGATCTTATTTAATAACAAAGAAAAAATTAAATGAGAACGAAATAACATCATACAAAGAAAAATAAAGAAATAATAAAACCTAAATTCCTAACAAATAAAATATTAAAGGATGAAATTGAAAAGGATTGATATTAATTTCAAAAAAGAAAAAAAAACTAACCCAAGTAAGTCAGCTAACTAAATTTGTGACATGGTCATGAGACTAGGATAACCCTAAAAAAAACAAATTGAATAAAACTACAGAACTCAATTCTTAAACCAACACAATGTCAAAGAGTGAAAGTTTTTTTTTTAAAAAAAGAAGACTTGAGTCAACCCAAGACATGCGATCAAGATAATCTATAAAAAGAAAAGTAAAAAAGATTATGAATCCAAATCCCCAACAAACTCAATATTTAATGATGAAGTTGGAAAAAATCATTTGTAAGAAAAAATAAAAATAAAAGATCAAAATCAATTTAAGCTAACCTTCCAAACTTATAACCTATGTCTTGAGGTTGTTCTATAGAAGACAAACTCGAAAATATTATGATCCAAAATTTTCAATAAATAAAATGTTGAGAGATGAAATTAATAAATAAATTCTATTTAAAAAAGATCTAAAACAAAACAAATAGAAATTAAAACTATGAGAAACAAATTTACATAAAAATAAAATGAAATCAAATGTTGAGCAATGAAAATGAAAGAAAAAATCAATTAACAAAAATAATTCAAAACAAAACAAATAGCAATTAAAAGAATGAGAACCAAATTTGATATAAAAATTAATTAAAACCAAACACTAAGGGATTAAATTGAAAGAAAAAATTAAATAAAAAAAGGATTCAAAGCAAACCAAATAAAAATAAAAATATTAAAAATTAAATTTGTTTTAATCTTTAAACACTTAATAGTTTTATATTAGCTGAATTTTGTTTTATTTGTCAAAATTGAGTATCAACTAAACCCTATAAATTTTCCTTAATATTATAAAATTCCTATGTCAAGATATGCATCCAAAACAAATTATCAAGTCAAATTTTAAATAAAATCAATATAGAGAGATTAAATTAAAACAAAAAGTTGAGGGACCGTAATAATTAAAAAAAAAAAAACCAATCAATCCATAATTTTGAAAAAAAAAAAAAACTACATGTTTCTTTAATCTTCAAATTTGGTTCTTGAAAACATGCAGTGCAGGGCACCCTTAATACATTGCCTCTCGAACACCTTACCTGCAACCAAGGATCCTATTAGGAAGACGAATTGCGAAATAAAGAACAAGACGGTCACTCAAGTCCTAATTCATTGGGATGGTCTCTCTCCTGCTGATGCAACTTGGGAATTCACTGATGAATTGAAGCTGCAGTTTCCACAATTCAACCTTGAGGACCGTTTCATTTATGTCCAGCTGAAGAAGATGAAGAAGAAGAAATTATTCCTTCAAATTCAAACTGACATAGCCCTTGCAGCCTCCAACGCACCGTTTCATTAATGTCCTTAAAGTGCACCATTTCAATTAGCTAAACAGGGTCTTTTTCTCTCCGTTGATTTACGCACCGTTTTGTTGAATTTACACCATCTCCTGAAAGTTCGTGGGAACAATACTAGAAAGGGGTTTCAATGACTGGGCACTAAGAGTCACTACTCTTTCTCCATTTCCTACCAGCTAACTTGCCCACTTCCACTACTGGATACTATCCAGATAGCTTCAAATCAAGTGTTGCACCAGCCATCCATATTATGGGATTTCTCTCTGTTTTGATTTTTTGATTGAAAGATATGGAATCTAGGGTCCTGTTTGTTTGCTGAAAAGTAGTTTTTTTTTAAAGTAAATTCCGAAAAAGTGAATTATTTTCTGATGTTTGATAGTGTAATGAAAAATAAGTTGGAAACACTTTCCAGTGTTTGGTTATATCATGGAAAATGAGCTGGAAAATAACTTCTTAATGTTTTATTTTTCTCAAGTTTATTAAAATAATGAGGAACAAATCTTATAAATTAAAAAGTTGAATGAGAATGAAATTGAAAAAAAATATAATTTCATAAATTATCTCATATAAAATAAATAATAATAAAAATATAGAGATCAAATCTAAAAAATAAAAAAAAATAAAAGATGAAGAAATTAAAATAATAATAATTAACATTTCATAAATTATTTCAAATAAAAAAAGTAACAATAAAAGAATGAGGACCAAATTTGATAGATAAAAAAATTCAATAAAAAAATAATAAGGAAAAAATAAATAACAATTATAAAAATGAAGACCAAAATTAATATAAAAATTAAATTTTAAGAGATAAAATTAAAAAATAAATATTCAAAACAAAATATATATAGCAATCAAAAGTTTGAGGACCAAATTTGATATAATTAGCAAATAATATGACATTTCTAAATTTTTCACAACTTCCAGAAAGTGTTTTCCACCCAAATTTTTCAGGAAAATACTTTCCTGGAAACTAAGTTAAATTTTTCTTTGACTGTAAAGTGTTTTTCATTGATCAACTTTTCTAATGACAAATAAATACAAGAAAGTTTAGAAAATAATTTTTTCAAAATCACTTTTCAGGAAACAAACACAACCCCCTAATGATTTTGGCTTTTCTTTTGAAGAAGGGATGGGACTTGGAATTGGCATTGGGAATTGTGTGCTTGTAATGCACTCTCCCTAGAGAAAGTGAGAGACTTCTTTGAATCCTCTTCTGCCATTTTCAGATTTTTTTAGCTTATCTCCATTGTCGCACGTCACCCGCGCGTCGCGGCGAAGATTCCACTTCAATCTAAATGTGATGTGTGTTCCTATTTATCTATCTTTATTTGGCCAATATGAGGGATAAGAAAATCTAGTCTTTTATTGGTGGAAGATGGAATGGGAGTCGCCACCTAGTATTTTGGTCACTAGGAACCCTAACTGGTCTCGGAGATTGGGTACGGGGACTGGTTGCGTAAAGGGAAGGTATTAGCACCCCAAATACGCCCTACCTAAGGTAAGCTGCATTGTTTATTTGTCTGATAAAATTCAAGGTCTCGTTGTGTTTCCTAGTTGTTGGTCCGTCTATGGTTCAAGAAAAGTCCTCCTCAATAAGGAGGTCCTTATCTTATCGGGTAAAACCTAACCGTTCTAACATCTATATAAAAACTATATTTTTAATATCAGGAATATGTTTTACGTATAAATTCATAATCCCAGATACTAAAAGAAGACAAAAAGGTTTTTTTAGAATTTTTGAAATATTGGCCTAGTTCTCATGGCTTGAATAAACTGGTTATTAAAGCCAAAATGCATGCTAATACATATATTGTTTTGAAATTTCCTTTGTTGTGTGAAAATATGATGTTATAATATTTATATATATATATATTGGAGAGACTAGGCCGTATGCATGAAAACAAAACATTTTTTGAAAACTTGACAAAAACCGATTATTTTAATACCGGATTTGTATCTTTACAGCATAAAAACACAAACCGATATTGATCAAAATACAGTAATAAAATTACAGAAAATCACATTTTTTGAAATAATTTTTTGAAGAATTTTTGTTCGAGCGGGCCAGACCCGGCCCAAAAGGAAACTGGGCCAAAATCAGCCCGAAATAAATTGGGGCCTGGTTTCTACGGGGCTGGACTCAGCCCAGCCCAAAACCACATGGCTGGTTACTGTTCACTGTACACACAGTGCAGGTGAACAGTAACCCGTTAATTAATTAGCCGGTTACTGTGCACACAGTAACCGGGTAATTATTTCCTTGCTTGCAGAACGTGCACAGTGCACGTTCTGCATGCAAGACGATGAATAGTAAACAGAGATAAGGGTCAGAGGGCTGACCTGTGGTGGCTCTGAAGGCGGTGTTGCTGGCGGTTGCTGACCGGAGGATGACCGGGAGGGTGGTCGGCCTTTCTTCCTTTCTTCTCTGTGTTTTTTTTCTACTCTGTTTCCCTCTGTTTCTGTCTTCTCCTTCCATTTCTCATGGTGCTGTTGCCGACTGAGAGAATGGTGGCAGCTGGAGGTGGTGATGATGGTGGCCGACCGGGGGTGGCTTGGA
>Ga0325405_1004033_pt1 | contig 15074 bp, 9 predicted proteins | sample PopdelMetagenome_21_FD_205663 | JGI IMG/M metagenome (GOLD analysis project Ga0325405, IMG submission 205663) | Populus deltoides microbial communities from Bellville, Georgia, United States - Xylem-Control-R2 | ecosystem: Host-associated > Plants > Phyllosphere > Stem > Wood/Secondary xylem... | reverse complement strand
TTTTTGAGACATATATATATATATATATATATATATATATATATATATATATATATATATATATATATATTGTTACATAAATATAGGCTAAATATTTTAAGAAAATAACTCCAGACTCACAAACTGAGCATGAGTTCATGACTTTAATCAATAACCAGATAGGGGTTTAGTTGGGATAATTTGGATGAGTTTTCTTAATTTTTCTTTGAAACTAATGTGGTTGTGGTTTTCCCTTTGCCCCTTTTCTTCAAATAAAAAGCACCCACCGATCTCTTCTTGTCATAGATACTTTTATATAATCAGTACATCTTGTTTGATTTTCGTAGCCAACTATGATTCCATCACTAAACTTGAAGCCAAAGTTATTCCAAAGACACTAACTTTATATTCTATGATCTGTTGATATTGCTTTTTGTTGATTTATAGCTTGCATTTTCTTCCATAAATAGGGCAAAACTTGCTGAGAATTGGACTCATGCATGGAAAACAAGTTGAGCTGTAGCTAGGATTATGATGAACATGCTAATTACAAGCTATTGTCTTCCACGGAGTAGGCAGTGATGGCATTTGTTTTATTTTCCTGAGGTGGAGAAAAACAAATGGACCATAGCACTGGTTATTCCATGGAAGATAATGACTTGTGGTTGACACTTGATCTCTCCAGTCCAGTTCAAATTCAAGTTAGCTGCTGTCTGCAAATTTTTTGAAAAGGGTTTTTGTTTTTTTTTTTTGCCTGGTTAGGGGTGGGGAAGAACAAGCCAGCCCTGTTGCCTATGGGGAGTGGGGGGGGGGGGCAATGTTCAAGTCCCACCGTTTTCCTTCTTCCTGCATTCTTATTTCAGGAATCAAGAAGAGATAAATAGCGATTACGAAGCTAAGATTTAACATTATTTATATTTTCTTTGATAATCATTACTTTAATGCATTTCTGCTTGCCTTCATAATCATTGTCATTTACTTTCGCTTTGATAATCACTACTTTAACGCATAAACAACCTAAAAATGCATACAAACTATAATGATCAGATTCACATTCACAATTGGCATGCTTTTCATGTCAAGAATTAAAACAGAGAAACAAGAATTCATATGTTATTTTGAATGTAGACCTTGCTAGAGAGAAAAGACAATCTTCAGTCAGGAACTTAGATTATGATTTATGGTGGAGAGCAGTGTTGTCAAAATCGCGAGTTCACTTTTAAAATCATATGATTTTATGAGTCAACATGTATATAACATAAAAAATTGGGTTAAAAACTCGAAAACTAGTAAACTTGGTCAAACTCGGTTAAATCTGTAAAATTGAATTCATTTTACGAGTTTGATAGAAGTACAAAAATTAATTGACTCCCTGAGTCCTGTCACTTCCCAATCCCAGTCTCCCCTTTCCTCTTTCCCCTTTCTCAAATCTCAAATTCTCAACCCTAGCAGGCTAACACCAGAAGCTAGTTCCACAACTTCCACTCTCTCTCTCTCAAAAACACCCTCTCTCTTTTAGTTTGTTTGCCTATGATTGCCTCCACTCTCCACTCTCTTCTCTCCATCTTCTGACCCAGTTGTTTATAGAAACTAAATCAGTCCAGACCTTATATTTTTTATGACTGATGCTTCTTCAGTAGGTGGCTTCTATGCAATCAATAGGAGAGGACAGGTTTTGCTTCCCACTGTAAATGAAACAATAATTGTGCCTTTCGTTAGCGGCCAAGTTTGCTTGCTGGATTCTCTCCTTTCTGTCATGTTTTATTATATGGAAGAAGGCCATCAATCTTATATTATTTTTTGGTGGTTTGGCAGTTAAATAATCTTGAACTTGCTGTTAATTTTGTGAAAAGAGGAAATCTCCCTGGTGTTGAAAATCTGATAAACACATTATTTTCTTGTTTTCATTTGTTAACTTTACCGAGCATTGGAATTAATTGTACTTATTGCTTACATATTTAATGTATCTTTCATCAATTTTTTTCTTTTTCTATGCACCGGAAAAAAAAAACTATTTATTGAAATGTTTCATGACATGAATTGTCATAACCCATTTTTGGGATATTCCCCAAATTTATTTTTTTTCTCTTCCAAAAAAATCAAAAACATATTCGAGCTAAAAACAAAAAAAAATCCAAAAAATAATAGTGATGAGAAGAGGATGTCAAAGCGCCCTGAAAATGGCTAGAATTTAGTTACGGAGGTTCAAAAATACAAAGATTGAAATTTTGTAGTATATCGTTGATTAATAAGAGCCCTGTTCACAAAGAAAATCCAATTTCAGGAAGAAAGTCCAAAATCAGATGTTTATGGACTCAATTAAATTTTATTGAAGGTTTAATTGAATTTATAGAGGGTTTGATTGCAAGAAAAATTGATTTTGAAGTCAATTTGGGCTGTAATTGGAAGAAATTAAAGTTCTGGGTCAAATTATAATTTTTTAGAGTTGATTTGGTCAAATCATAGGCTTAATTGCATAAATATTGAAGTTTGATGGCCAATTAGGGACATAATTGAAGAAATCTGAAACCAATGACCAAAATAAAAAACACACATAAATGGAGGGACTATAATTAACGGAATCAGGGGCTAAATTGAAGAAATTGGAAGTTTATTGATCAATTGAGGGTCAAATTGCAAAAATCAGAGACCAAGAACTAAAGTGAAAAAGGCGGCCAACTTCAGGGCCAACGATTGAATTTGGCAGGGATGCAATTGATTTTTTTAAAATCAAAATTGCAATTTAAGATTTGATTGAACAAATCACAAATTGAGGACTGATTTGGACTTTGACATGTTTTTGCGTCATTTCCTTTTAAATGAAACTACGTGTTTTGTCCAAAACGACGTCATTTCATCCACTGTTAAAAAAAAACCCAAAACGGTGTTATTTTGAACGGCACTGTGGGTCTTCTTCTTCCCCTGAATGCATGAGGCAAGGGAAGAAGAAGATTTCATTCCCCTGTTTTTCTCCTCCCCCTCTTTCTCCTAAAGGCTCTAAAAGACACCGACAAAGACTCCCCAATTGCCTAAGTTTTGACCTGTGGCCTACCACGGGGTAAAAAAAATAGAGGGAACATGCCCCTTGGGCGGTCCTGGGGCAGCTACACTAGAGCCGCCCTACCTTTATGCCATTATTGGACAAGGGTAGTAGGCCTCTCTCCCCATGTATTTGCCTATAAATACAGGGGAAGAGAGAGTAGAAAAGGAGGTGAGCAGCAGAGAGAAAAAGAAAAAAAAAGATGAAGAGAAGAAAAAAACAGAGAGGGAGAAAAAGAAAAAAAACAAGGGAGAAAAAGAGAGAAAAAAAGGGGGGAATAGAGAGAAAGAATAGAGGAGAAAAATAGAGATAGAAACGAGAGAAATGAGAGAGGGAAAACAAAAAAAAAAGGAGAGGACACAGGGATTGGCGTCTCTGCATGGAATAAGAAGAAGCTCAAAGAGCTGCCACCGGGCTTCCCAGCCACCGCCACCACCGGCATCGTGAGCAACCGCAGGTCACCTTCCCCCTCCTCCTCCTCCTCTTCCTTCTTCTTCTGCATCTTCGTTCTCCATTGTTCACGTTGCATGAGAATAGTGGAGAGACCCACTGTTTAACCCAGCCCAAAATGGTTGGGTCGGGTCCGGTCCCATTCTGGAAAAAAGGGAAAAAATTCAAAAAAATTTTTTGAAAAAAACTTATAATTTTTCCGCATATTTTTCTACTAAATTTTGCTTAACATTGGTTTGTATTTTTACACCGTAAAGATAGAAATTCGGTATTAAAATACCCGGTTTTCATCAAAACATTGAAAAATAAAAATAAAAATTTGTTTTCACACATACGGCCAAGTCTCACAAAGCTAAAAAAAATCATATTGTATTTTCATACAATGAAGAAAACTTCAAAAAGTATGTTTTAGCATGCATTTTAGCTTTAATGACCAATTTATTAAAGTCACGAAAACTTAGCCAATATTTCAAAAAATCCAAAAAAAAATTGTTTCTTTTAATATCTAGGATTACGAACATACACATAAGACGTACTCCTAATATTAAAAGTCGAAGCTGAAACTGCAGGATCGAGCAAAGACCCATGCTTGGGAATTCCCAAGCAATCATTTGAAGTTTTTTTCAGTTGACATAGAACAGTTAGGTTTTACCCGATGAGATAAGAATCTTCTTACTAAGGACAACTTTTCTTAAAACCGTAGACATACCAACAATTAAAAAACCACGACAAGACCTTAGCATATATCAGACAATCAAATAATACAGATTACTTTAGGTTGGGCGTATTTAGGGTGCTAATACCTTCCCTTTACGCAACTAGTCTCTGTATCCGATCTCTGAGACCAGTTAGGGTTCCTAGTAACCAAAATATTAGGTGGCGACTCCCATTCTATTTTCCACTGATAAAAGACAAGAATTCCTTGTCTCCCATATTTTCCATATAGATACACATATCTAAGAATAGGAGACGATCGTCGCGATGCTACACACGTGCGACATGAATCTTGAGAAAAATGTAATATGTTATTTAAGAGTTAAAGATTATCTTGCCTCCAAGAAAATAAGTTTGTGCAACATCAAAATGTATCCTGTGTCAATCAGTACAAGTAAAACTTGAATATGCTAGATAAACTTTCCACTTTTTGAATTTTCCATAAAAGTTAATTTTATGATGCTTTCTTAAAGTTTGCATTATTTTATTTTATTATATATAGAAAAATGAGAGAATTGGAGAGAAAGATGAGATTTTGCAAGATTTGAATGCATTTTTGAAAAAAATAAATTAAATTGAATATTGATTAAGATATATCAGTACGAAAAGGGAGCTTTGAGGTCAATCCATTCAAATTAGTGGCAACCATCAAAGCCCACAAACAGGCAATAATGAGGCCTCGTGAACAACAGAATTCTTGCATAATCAACAGAGCTCTGGAAGTTTTAGCCAAGCTATAGATGGTCAATTTGATAGAAAATTCTGAAAACTAACATGTTTTAGGTTTTGCTTTCATATTATTTACTCTGGTTGTTAGATGTATGTTTTATTAATGATTTAATAATAATGTAAAGATTTTGTAGAATTTAACCATAAATATGTATGTTTTTTATTATTATTATTTTGTCCAACTCTATACACTATACATCCTTGTTGGTGCATGTATTGAATCCAGAATTCTCTTTCAATAGCTTTACTTGAAAATAATTGTTGTGAATTCTTTCCATAAGTTTTGCATATCCTGTAAATGACAAGATTGGTTGAGCAAATCTCTGTACAAAAGATTGAGTAATTGATTCTATTAACGAGGAAGATAAAGGCAATAAGGATGGTTTTAGTTTATATGACATGCCAACATATTATTTGTTTTAGGTTTGTTAATTTTTAGTTAATGAAATTCTATAGACATAATTGTATTTATTGTATTGTATTTTTAAGTTATTTAAACCTTGTATTAATTTTTATTTGAAATATGTATTTTAAAATGTTTGGACTTTTATATTATTTATTTCACTTTTATTTTAATTGTGTTATATTATTATTTACTACTTGACTGAAATTGTCAATATATGATTAGTTAAAATATTTTATTTATAATTTTATGATTCGAATTTACAATCCAAGTTTATATTATATATTTCGTGTCGTGTCAAAAAAATGTTTTTGACAATCTTAGTTAGCAGTAAAGATTAATAGGATTAGAGTTTACTTTTTATGTTTGTTTAATTAACATACCATAGTTTGCCCTAAACTCTTGTTTAAAATCTTTAAAGAAAAAAAACTATAATTTATATTTTTTAAAAATTTATTTTTAAAACTATAACAGTAAATAAATAAATAAATAAAACCACAACTTCAAACACATTAAATTCGATCCAACATCTCACAAAATTGTGCTCGAGCTCGCAGTCACACACATATTGAATTAAAAGCACAAAGGTAGAACTTGGAACATTGACACTTCTTACTGTAGAGGGGCATTGTTTAACAAAACAAGTGAGTGATCGACAAAAAAACAACCATTCTGAAACTTGAAAGCACTGTGCATAGAACTGAAGGTGAGTTATAGTTTGACTACAAGCTGAAACAATTTCCTTATTTTTTTATTTTTCTTTATTTGTTTTCAAAAAAATTTATTAATTTCTTTCTTAATTTCAGTTCTTCAAATTTTGTTCTATTTGATATTTATATCAAATATGGTCCTTATTTTAAAAAAAAAATTGTTCTCAATTTTATCCCTTATTATTTGATTTAATTTATTTTTTATGTAATATTTGACCCTTATTTTTTAATTATTTTTTTTCTTGGTTCTTTTCTTGAAATTGACTTCCTTTTTTTTCAATTACATACTTCAATATTTGATTTATTTAGAATTGAGATCTTTTATTTTTAATTTTTGAAAGTGATCTTAGTCTCATGACACGGGTCACAGGTATGAAATTTTAACCTGGATCGAAATAGATCTTTTCTTTATCTTTTTTTACACTGATTTTATTTTTCATTTCATCGTTCAACACTGAATGTATTAAAGATCAAACATTTTTTTTCTTTTTATGATGATATCTTGGCCACACGGCCTAGATCACACATTGACATGCTAACTCGGATTGGCTCGAGGATTTTACATCATTTTCTTAATTTTTTATGTCAATTTTGTTTCTTATTTTTTAAATTTTTTTATTAATTATTATTTTAAATTGATTTTTTTTTGTTTTCATCCTTCAGCATTGGATTGTTGAGGATTAAGCTTTGTTATTTTTTTCGATGCGGTCATCCTCATCTCATGATCCGGGTCGCATGTATGAGATGTAAGCTCAAGTTGACACCAGTCTTCTTTTTTTATGTCTTTTTTAGTTGAATTTTTTCCTCAATTTCATCATTCAATATTAGGTTGATCTAGAATTAGGCTTCATAGTTTTTATCGGTTTACTTTCTATGAGATGATCCTAATCTCATTACCTGGATCACGGGTTTGACGAGTTAGTCCCGATTGATTCAGTTCTCTTTTTTTTGTCTTTTGAATTTCATACTTCAACATTGGCTTCGTTTATTATGGTCTCATTACTCAGGTTGTGGGTTTAGTGGATTAACTCAGGTTTTTTTATCCTTTTTTTGTTGAATGTTTTCCAATTTTTTCCTTCAACATTTGATTTATTTGAAATTAGACTTTATATTTTTTTTTATGGTTTTCTATGAGGTCAGCGCAATCTCATTACTTGGGTCACGGGTTTGGCAAGTTAACCAGATTTGAGTTTGCTCATTTTTTTTATCTTTTTTTAATTGATTTTGTTACACCCCAATTTTGACTCATTTGCTTTTAATTTAATTTTAAGGGGATTAAAATTTGAAATTAAAAAATCAGGGATTGATTTCGATTAAAGGTGTGATTTGTCAACTTATGGGAAAACTAGAGACTCCAATATATTTTTGTCATTCTCTCCTAATATTCAATTTTGAAAAGATCCTCAAGATAATAATATTTATCCATTTTCAAATTTAGTTTTAAATTATAATCAAATTTAAATTTTAAAAAGAGAATGAGTTTGATTGGAACTTTATTTCTCATATGCTATGAGACTGTTGTATTATAAATACAGATCCCAGTACATCAAGGGGAGGCATTACAAGAAAACCTAAGAGAGACTCACTACATAAAAAAACCTAACCTTATTTTTTTTGGCAACTGTGTCATCGTCCCAACTTCCCCTCTCTCAGTCATTGATGAGCAACCCACACGCATAAAAAAAAAAAAACCTTGGCCACCAAGCAAGCAAGAACCTTGGAATAATAAACAATGCTTTCAAACTACAAAGAGTACTTTTTCATCAGAGTCATGACATCAAGAACAAGCTACTCATTTTTTATTCATGTTGATAAAACAAGTGTTAAAAAAAAGATAAATTTATCTCAAACAAAACCTTGAGCTTTTTCTCAAGCCCTCCACTTTGGAACCCATAAAAGTAGAAGGTCACACTATGATGTACATTCACCAATGGCAATATCATCGACACAAGAACAAATAATCTTGTTTCTCAACAAAAAAATAATCAGGGAGTTGCAAGTTTTCAAAAGCAAAGTATTTTAAACTCACATCAAAACAATTTTTGTTTTCAAAATGCAAAATCAAGATTTCAAAATTCATTTTAGACAAAGATTCCTTCACCAAAACTAAAAAGGAGAAAGGAAAGAAGGGTTACTCAAAACTATTATTTGTCTAAGCACTGACAAAGCACACTTAGGGGCGATGACCTGTACAAGGAAACAATATTGTGCTTAGAAGGGGATTTGATTTTTTTGGGTAACGAAAAAAGTAGAAAGGAACATTTCCTACAATGAGACAAGGGGGCATTCTAACTTACAAAAGACAGCTTGGTCTTTTCAGTAAGTGACACCGAATGTTGTTAGAAGTTAGACAAGAAATTAATGAATGATATTCTCAAATAAATCAACAAGATAGAGAATTTCTAGCAAGTAAATGGGTCACGATAGGCACCATAAAGGTTGAGCTGGGTTAAAATTAGAAATATTCTAAAAAAGACCTACATAGGTCACCTCAAGTGGGCTAAAAGCCAAACGACCAAGAGGGCTCAAATCAGAAATAACAAGACCTCACCAATCAAGCGATAAAGAAGGTTGAGAAGAAATTAGGGCTTATATTTCAAATCAGGTAAAGGTGTATGCACATCATCTAACTCGAAAACATTGAACAATGTATTTTGCAAAAGAAATCTCTGACGAGATCCATCAAAAGGAAGGCCACCTCGAAATGGCCAAGAATTGAAAACGCGTTTTGAAAAATTTTTGCTTTTGAAATTTTTTCACTTGGGCAGGCCGCCCATGAGAATTAGGCCACCTGAAAAATCTTCGTATTTTTCAATTGGAAAAGTCACCCATAACAATGAGACCCTTTGAGTTTTTTCACCTTGGCAGGCCACCTATGAGAATTAGGCCACCTGAAAAATCTTTGTATTTTTTAATTGGAAATGTCACTCATCATAATGAGACCCTTCGAGTTTTTTCACCTAGGCAGGCCGCCCATAAGAATTAGGCCCCCTGAAAAATCTTTGTATTTTTCTATTGGAAAAGTCACTCATCACAATGAAAGCTTCTGAGTTTTTCACTTGAGTCGGCCATCTAAAAAATCTTTGTATTTTTCAATGGGTAGGTCGCCCATAAGAATTAGATCAATCTAAAAAAAATCTTCATATCTTTCATAATTGGGTAGGTCACCCATTACAATGAGATCAAGGTTGAAAAACTTTTATATTTTTCACCAACGGGCAAATCGTCTGGAACAATTAGATCACTTTCAAAAAATCTCTGTATTTTCCAAGTCACCTGAAACAATTTGACCACTTCCAAAAAATCTATGTATTTTTCACCAACGAGCAGGTCGCCTAGAACAACTAGACCATTTCTGAAAAATCTATGTATTTTTCACCAACGAGCAGGTCGCCTAGAACAACTAGACCACTTCCGAAAAATCTTTGTATTTTTCACCAACGGTGGGTCGCCTGGAACAATTAGACCACTTTCAAAAAATCTTCATATTTTTCACCAGCGAGCAGGTCATCTGGAACAATTAGACCACTTTCAAAAAATCTCTATATTTTTCACCAACGAGCAGGTCGCCTGGAACAATTAGTCTACTTTAAAAAAATCTTCGTATATTTCACTAGTAGGCAGGTCATCTAAAACAATTAGATCACTTTTGAAAAATCATCATATTTTTCACCAAAGGGCAAGTCGCCTGGAATAATTAGACCACTTCTGAAAAATCCTCGTATTTTATTTTTCATTAATAAGGTAGGTCACCTTTCATATGACTAATTTCTCGATTTCAACATCTCTCAGCGAAGGTTATCTGACAATCTACTGCTTTCAAAGTTTTCAAGACTCTAGAAGGAAATAAAAGTTATTTTCCATTTCTACTTTTATTTATAAATTTATTGCGCAAATCCAAAAGAAAACAAAATTTTCCAACATCTTTGAATTGTAAATATTATAAAGAGGAGGTAATTGTCATAACCTAATTTTTTATTTTTGAAAAACAATTAAAAATAAAAAAAATGAATGAATGAAAAATAATTTGAAAATTGGGTCAAGACAACACAAATTGAAAGTTTAAAAACTAATAAGGATGAAATTATAAATTTGGAAGTCAATTTGGACAAAAAAATAGAAGAATTGATAAGTTTATGGACTTAATTAAACTTTGATTTATTTAATTAATTCAATCAAGGGCTTAATTGAAGAAATACCAAAGTTTGGGGTTGATTTGGGTCAAAATTGCAAGAAATTAAAGTTCAAGGACTAAAGTGAATAGAAGGTGATACCATAACGGGTTAATTGATTTTTCTAGGGGCAATTTTGAAAGAATTAAAAGTTGAAGAGCTAATTAAGAAATAAATTGATTAAATTGAAAATCAATGATTGTTTTGTAAATGGCATTGAAATCCAGGGGTTTAATTACAATTGATACAGGGGCAAAATAAAAAACAAATAGAGATTTTCCATGAATAAGAGCGTAATTGCTAAATGTCAGAACTTAGGGGGGCAAATTGAAAATAGCCATTTCAGTTGAAAAAGAACGACATTTCAAAGAAAACTATTCATCTCTTCATCTTACCAAACCAGGAAGAAAAAAAGGACGCCCCTGCCATCGCCGACCATTACCATTACTCCTGCAATAACAACTGTAGGTCACCTCATTATCTGGAGGCGGTTGCATGGCATTCTTTGGCTTTGCAACTTCAATTCAACTAATACCTATAATTATATTACGGGTTGAGCTAGACCCAGCCCAAAAACAAACAAAAAAAGAATAGCTTAGGGGGTGTGTTTGGCAAAACACATCTTTATGCCTTTCCCTTTTATTTCACACCTCTTTGTTTTGATATCTGGTCAAACGAGCCCTTTTCAGATATCAGAAAATTCTGGAAAAATATAGGGATCTTCATTGATTTATTTATGGGTATATTTGATTTGTGGGCCTTCAATGTGGAATGTGAATCTGATATACAATAAATGTTTATTTTTCTCTAAAAAAATAAAAATAAATTAGTTTCCTTTTCTTTTAATCTAAATTTTACAGATTTATTCACTGACACCAGAATCATGAATATTATAGTAAGACCATAAAAATGAAACAAAAAAGAAATCTTAGCAATTTAAGACAAAACCAGCAATGCAACCTACCTTAGGTAGGAAGCTTAAGGGGTGATAGTATCTTTCCTTTCGCGTAACTAATCTCGTACCATAGAATCTTTGTTGACCAGTTAGGGTTCTTAGTAATCATAATACTAAGTGGCGACTCTTTAAACAAGACATTTCTCATCTAAGAACATCATGTTAGAAATCTGTTGTTTTCGCAATTTATTTTTTAAAGATTGTCGCGAAATCGAGTGTGACACCTCCCATTAGCTTTTATTTTTTTAATTATATTTATATTGTGAAAAGACCAAATTGCCCCTCATTGAAATTGATTATAACTAAAAAACCATGATGAAAATACAAAAAAGTCTCTTGATATCAATTTTAATTTTTTTTCATTTTAAGGGCAACATAGTCATTTCACTATGCAATCAAAGTGTCAAAAGTCCAAAAAGTCACAGGACCAGAATTTTGATTTTTTTTCTTTAAAGAGTATTTAAGTCATTTCATTATGCATCTAAAATGTCAAAGGACTTATTTGTCCCTGATCAATATAATAGTGACAAATGAACCGTATGAAAAAGACTATTTTGCCCTCAATAGTTAGCCAGATGATTTTGTTTGAAAATGAAAAAATGGATATCTTATTATTCCAATCCACAATAAACTGTATCTGTATAGTAAATCCATGATCTCTGACTTCTTTGTAACCAAAAAGAGAAAAAATAAGAAACCTTTTATCATTTACCAGAAAAAAATAGAACCAACCAATTACCATCATGAAAAGAAAACAAATTTTGCCTAATTAAAGCATATTACACGAGTTTTTTTGTTTGTTACACCCACCACACATTTCTCTTTGCCTATTAAAATTCCTTAAATTCCTCAAATCTTTCTTCTGCTTCTTTATCATCAATATCATCATCATCATCATCTTCTCCTTCTTCTTCTTCTTCTTCATCATTATCATCATCTTCTTCTTCTTCTTCTTCTAAGACATTCTCTCTCAAGGACTCTTGCAACCTTGTCTAGTTACCAATCTATGCGTGTTGGCAATGCATGATTTCCTTATGAAATGTATAGAAGATATATATATATATTTTTTAATAAAATCATAGAACGACGATTCATTCTCAGAATTCTTAAGGAGCAATCACTAAAGAGATGTATAGGGTATATAAGTCGCTTGTTACGAAATGGAATCCTAATAGGAACCCATCAAATAAAGTTGAAGCCGAGGCTGAAGCCAAATTTCAAGAAATTAATGAACCATTCAAGGTATCTCATATATATATATATATATATTTGAATATTGTATGTATGTGCACAACTGCATATATTTTATAAAAAAAAAAAGATTTAAAATTCAGTGTATAAATTCAAGCAAAAAAGAATGATGTAATTTCTTTTATTTTTCTTGCTTTCTTGATGTAGGCTATTAATGAGAACAAAGTCAAAGAAAAATTAAAAAGTTGCGACGAGCCTATAGTATCAATATCGCCGGGAGGGTCAAGTCCTCGTAAAATCATGGAAGAGAGTTTCTTTTATCGACCTTCAATCCTTCTGAGAAGTCTTAGTAGAAAGAGTTCTACACTTAGCACAAGTCCTTCCTTTCTACCAAAAAGTGCAAGTTCAAGAGACAACTCTCCAAGGAACGAGAGTCATCGAGGTTGTTTAGACATAGAAAATCCCTTTTTGCAGAGAAGTATGAGTCGAATAAGCCCTAGATCCCCCATTATCTTCTCTCAATCTACACTTTTGAGAAAACCTCCACCAACTGAAAAGAAGCTTGAGTGCACCCTAGAGGAGTTGTGCTATGGATGTGTCAAGCAAATTATGACCAGTAGAGACGTTATAATAAATGGGTAAGCTTCGATATGTCTTAATCAAACACTCTATGATTATATGAGCATAGCTTGAGACTGTTGAAAAACTTGTATGAATGCGAGAGAAGAAGATTTTATGCCATTAGATAATAAAAGTTCGATATGTCTTACTACTATTATGTATTTTCTCATCAGGTAAGAACAAAATAAAGATACAGACACTTGGCGTGTGATTGTTGTAGTTTTTGGTGTGTGCTTAGTCGTGATTTTAAAAAAATAGATTTAAAAAAATAAAAAAGGTGTTTGAAAAGGTATTAAATTGATGTTTATAAATGTTTCTCAATTGTTTTTATATAAAAAAAATATATGAAAAAATATTATTTTAATATATTTTTAATTTAAAAAGTATTTTTGTAAGTACTCACATTGCATTACATTACTAAATACACATTAAAAATAAAAAAATATGTATATGTTATTCCAACTTCTATAAGACTAAGATTCAAAACGTAATTATGCGTGGAATTCAATGCAGAAATCAGTAGCTATCTGATAACAAAACAGTTTTTTTTTCCCATGGTTGAATAAAGAAACAGAAGCTACCTCAATGCCTAAAAATAATAATAAAATGATGATGATATGTGTCGATATATATCATGGCAGGATAACAGAACAGCAAGGAGAGATGGTGAACATAACAGTGAAGCCAGGATGGAAGAAAGGAACAAGAATTACATTCGAAGGAAAAGGTGACGAGAGACCAGGCTATCAGCCAGCTGACTTGATTTTCTTGATAGATGAAAAACCACACTTGTTATTTGAAAGAGAAGATGATAACTTGGTCTATAAAGCTGATATCCCATTGGCACAGGCTCTTGTAGGCTGTGCCATTTCAGTTCCATTGCTGGAAGGTGAGAGAATGAGCTTATCGTTCGACATCGTATTATATCCAGGATATGTAAAGATCATCAAGGGCCAAGGCATGCCGACTGCAAAAGAAACAGGAAAGAGAGGTGATCTAAGAATCAAGTTTTTAATTAATTTCCCAATGTCCTTGAGTCCTGAACAACGATTTGATGCTTCGAGTATTCTAAAAGATTGCTCTTATCATGATTTTCTTTAATATTTGAATTAATATTATAGATAGAAATGTGCATACATGCTCGATTTTCTTCTTTTTTTTCTTGATTGAGAATATATTAAGTGTGACGGGAAATGTTGTTGATAATGAGTAGATTGTGTGTTTGCTATTATGGGATAAAGTGTTTTTAGAATGAAAAGTTATTAAAATGATAATTATTTTATACTTTATATTATAATATTAGTACATTAAAATTATCCAAAAAATCTAAAAATATATTAATTTAATATTTTTTCAGGTAATAAATAATTTTAAAAAAAAATATACTGTAATGCTAAAACAAACACTCACTAAATCATGAATGAATTTCAATATTTGAATCATGTATAAATTAAAAATATCTTTAAGGTGATTCTTGCCATATAAGAAGTGATATTAAAAATTAATATCTTTAGATTATTTGTGCAAAATATTCTATTTATTCCTCAAGCTAAATTAGATTACAATATGAATCCACCAATAAAATTATAATTTTTTGAATCATAAAACAATTAAGTCACGAGGAGGTTTTTTTTTTTCTTTACAAGAATAAATTATAAGAGGTACACGAAATTATAAAGATTGTCAAAAAGTTTGAATATATGATATTATTTTCTTACTTCATTTTGAAGAAAATATTGTACAAACTCCATTTCATACCCAAAATACCTTTAATTACTACTAAAAAGGATTGGGTGTTAACCCTATAATCCAAAAACACTTGAGTTTTTATGTTGATAATTGTGTTAGCCGAAAAGAAGATCTTTACTTTGCTGTTATCCTTTGTTTGAAAAGATGTTTCTAAAACAACGATAATCAGCAAAAAAGTTTGATCAATTTTTCTCGACTAGTTTGTCAAAGATGAAGACATAACTTGTCAGCAATGGTTGACAAGCAGAGCATCTCGGCTCATATAAGGTGTGACTAAAATTAAATGCATGATTTCGATATACCGCCTCAGTGAGAGGCTCCCCGATGATTTTTACTTGTAATTAAGGTTTGCAAAATGTAA
>Ga0325405_1004032_pt1 | contig 15076 bp, 11 predicted proteins | sample PopdelMetagenome_21_FD_205663 | JGI IMG/M metagenome (GOLD analysis project Ga0325405, IMG submission 205663) | Populus deltoides microbial communities from Bellville, Georgia, United States - Xylem-Control-R2 | ecosystem: Host-associated > Plants > Phyllosphere > Stem > Wood/Secondary xylem... | reverse complement strand
TGGTCCGCCATGATTGAACTAATAATCTCTAACTCTCAGTGTCTGTTAGCTGAGACACTAAACTTTTATTTGTCTGTTGAGTGAATTGTGCTTTCGAGTTGAAAGAGAGGGAATCTACTGATTGAAAGAGATGGTAAAGGGATTTTCTTTCTCTTCTCTCTATGTTGAAGAAGAGAAAATAGGGTGACGTTTTTCTCTTCTGTTTGAAGGTAAGGGAGGGGTAAGGCGGTGGAAGCGACCGATTCACTCACCAGATCCAACGCTTTTTCCTTGAGAAGAGTCTTTTAACTCTCTCTTTTCCCCTTCTTGTGAGTGGTGACAGCAGAGAAGAGTCCATTTGCTGTGGGATACTTTTTACTGATATTTATTTGCTTTTTTATCTTTTGCTAAGTTCAATAATTCAGAGACCGTTTGTTTTTTTTTTTTTTTAAGGAGAAAAGTTGTTTTTCATCAAATTAAATTTTTATTTTATTTTTTAAAATATTTTGATATATTAGGGTCAAAAATAAATTTAAAAAAATATATAAAAAAAATATTTTAAAAAACAATAATTATTACCAAACACTCTTTTCATTTAATTTTACATCTCCTTGAATATTTGCGGTAAAAAGTTACTTATTATTTTTTATAATAAAAAATTTAATATTAAAAGAGGCTTATATATACCATTATTTTCACGTAATAATTATAAAAAAAATAACAAGAATGAGAATTGATTATTAATTTAAATGGAAAATAAAATTCTTTAAAACTCTCAAATTTAGAATGTCACTGGCTCATTGTACAGATGAGTTGACGGCAACAATGTTCATAGATAAGCTGACATCAAGGACTGAAGAGGTTAAACCACCAAGCTCCGTTAGTGAAAGATCCACCTCCGTTAATCAATATCAAAATCTTCCTCCCAGCAAAAAAATAATCACCAAAATTACTTGCTATTAAGATATACCACTTCAAATCATAGATAATAAATTAATTTTCCTAATTTATTTTTAATTCAAATTCAGAATATATTTAATAACAATGTAAAACACATTTGTTTAACTGATTTTTTTAAAATTTTATTTTATACAGTTGATTTTGAGTTAAATCACTGAGAAGAAGTTATAACTTTTTATTTTTATTTTTATTTAAATCAAAAGGTAATCTTAATTCATGTTAAACTAATCAAACATTTTACCGTATTTTTTAGAATACAAAATTAAATAACTTCAATTAATAAGTAAGGTCTAGGTTTACTTCTGTGTATTTGACTACCAAAGTGCTAGAATTAAGGCATTTTTGTTGATGTTTGTAGTAATATAGCAATATGATATATCAAAAGAAAAAAAAATCCATATTTCTATTTGATTATATGTGAAAAGACTTAATTTTGATAAATCAAAATTGACCGGAACAAAAAATAATCTAAGATCAAGTTAAGTCAATTCAACTGTTATGTAATTTATGAAATAATTTTAATGATATATCATTCAAAAAATTTATAAAAAGAAAAATAAAATAAATAAAAGAAGATAATTTCTCTCTAAAAACATTTGAAAGAGAAAAGAAATAAGAAACTAAGAATGAAGTTTTTTTTTACCTTATTTGTAGAAGGAAATAAAAAGGAAATGTAAATAAATATTACTTTTTTTCATTAGGTAATATTTTTCTTATAATTAATAAGAAATTAAATTCAAATCAAAAGCCATATTCAAAATTTAATTATTTGAATTAGGTGCTCACGGAGACTAAGTTTAATTTGTTCAATTTTTTTAGTTGTTTTCAACCAAACACAAAATCAAACACTAACCAACCCTTTCTAACCAAATTCAATTTAAATATACAATTTTTATAATGGTTCGGCAATAATCATCCACTCCATTTTACAAATAGCAAGCTTAGACTTCTGCTACCACTCAACCATCTTCTTCAAAGGTAAGAAGCCTCACCTTTTACAATCAATTTTTTTTCAGCACTCAAGATTCAAATATTTACTCACAAGTTTTATCCAAAGCTCTCGCCAAATCCAAGTGATTTGAGATGGGTGGAAGAACATTTGTTCAGCAATATCTGCAGAGGGAGAGTGAACAGAAAAACACCATTTTATTTTAGCTTTTTTGTTAATAAGATTATGATTGCATTAGCTGGTAATGAGGTGGGAGTTATCCTTCGATGATATCCAGGAGCCAAGAACTTGTCGTTTAAAGTGAAATAGAAAGACAAATCTGAAGAGGACAACAAAAGTCATCAAGTATACCTGGATGAGAGAAGTTCTGCATAGCTAATTGTCATGTGTCTAGTAGCCAAATACACAGCTTGTTTTGGAGTAGATTCTAAATTTAAGCATGGGTGTAAGAACAAATGTAGGACCTTCTCTTTCAAACAAAATTCAATATAAATAATATTCACAGTAAGAACAGCTCTAACTAGTTTAGATGTGAAAGTAGAGAGGTTTTGGATCCAAGGATTTATCAAGTAACAAGATTTTCTCACAAAAATTAAATTAGTTTCTAAAAAGACTTGATTTTCAATTAACATTCTAAACAACTCTTATTTATTTATTTATGTAAATGTATTGGATAATTACTAGATTGGTGGCCTGAGTTATGCTACGCCACGAGCCGGACCAACTATTTTTCAATGCAAAAAAATGTGAAGGCGACGACAACATTTATAAAGAAGCAAAAAAAATCCAAGAGTCGGGTTATTAATTTTATTGGGTTCGATAATCTTGGATAATTTAATATAATTATAAAAAATAGGTAATAACAACATATAAATTGAAAAAACAAAAAAAAATTGGTTCGAGTCAATCTAGGCTAACTTGTGAAACCTATGACCTATCAAATAAGATCGAGATAACTTTATAGAATGATGAAATCATAAAAAATAATTGTAATAAAGGATCTGAAAAAAATAAATACCTAAGCCAATTCAGGTTAATCTTTTAAACCCATGACTTGGGTCCCGAGGCCAAAATCATCCAATAGAAGGCAAACTCGAAAAAATCATGAAGTCAAATTTTGAACCAACAAAATCTTGATGGGATAAATTTGAAAAAGAAATTTCTAATAAATAAGGATTAAAAACAAAACAAAAGGCAATTAAAAGAATAAAGACCAAATTTAACATAAAATAAAATATTGAGGGATGCAATTGAAAAAATAATTCAATGAAGAGAATGGTATAAAATATTAAATAATGCAATTGGAAAGATAATTCAATTAAGAGAATGATTAAAAACAAAAAAAATTGTAATCAAAAGAATATGGACCAAATCTGAAAGGTAAAAAAATCAAATGAGAGTTAGATTGAAAGAAAATTTCAATTCCACGGATTATTTAAAATAAAACAAATAATAATTAAAAAAAATAGATCAAATCTGAAAGAAAAAAAAAATCAAAGGCTACTTTGGAAATGTACAGGAAAAGATGCTGAAATCAAGGAGAGAGGAAATAATGAAGAAAAAAATTTTGCTAATGCAAAACTCGATATCTTTTAGCCACACACGCCGTTCAGGAATGAAGGATATGTCGTGAGGATTAAAACACAATTATGGAAGTCGGAATTTGACCACAGGACAACGTCATACGCATCGCCTTCCCATAAACATCCGCATGATTTGCACGAGCAACCTATCTTTTAACATCAAATAATATTTTATCATTCTTGATCAAACTCAATAATAACAAAAAAAAAAAAACATAAGAAAAAGATCAAAAAAACCATTTGACTTAAGTTACAGACAATTTAAATTCAATAGCAATGTAGTCATTTTAATATGTTTTTAAAATGAAAAACTCGAAAAAGTCCCTGCCTTCTGGTGCAGTGGTTTTTGCTTCAAAGAGTATATTAGTCATGTTAATGTGCAAAAAAAAAAAAACAACAAAAAGACAATCATACCCTCACTGTCAAAGCCAATTGTGTTTTGTTGGCAAGGGCAAAAATGTAATTTTACTAATCTAATTCCTGGCGTCAATGAATCTAGAGTTATAGTAAAAATGCTATAGGAAAACTACTATCCTTTTTAGTTTTTTTTTTTTAAAATTTAATTATTGTTATTTGAAAAAATATATATATAAATAAAACTCTAAATATCAAAAGGTATGATTAGTATATTTTATTTTAACCCTAAGTTTGGTCAACCAAATCCAACCTCCAACCCATTTCAACCCACATCTATCCAAATTAGATCAAAATCAAGTATATATTAATCCAAACATGAATTAGTCTAATTTAACCTCCAACTTGATCTAATTAAATGTTTATAAATGATGCAATTATTTTTATTTTTATTATTAGCATTACTGCTACATGACAGATGGGTGAAAAGTAATGCTTAATATCAAGGAAAAAAGAATATCAACAATAAAAAATTGAACATTAGATTAGCATACTTGAATCCCATGTTAGAATTCGAATCATGATCAAATGAATCGAAATCTATGATTCACTGCAAGGATAACTACATCAGTGATCAAACAGGCGTGTATTCATTCGCACTGGCGACTTGAAGAACAGACACCATATTAGCCAAAAGAAGCCCCCCATGTTTCATTATACCAATAATTAAGCTTCAAAAAGCATATATGGGAATGCAATTGAACAATCAAAACGTTTTATTTTTCTTTTTTCAGAGAAAATGAGTACACTATGTTCCCCTTGAAATGACCTCTGGGGACTTTCTACTATCTACTTCAATGGACATTTCCTCTGCCCAACAAATGAACAAATGAACTAGCTGTACAATTGTGCCATTGCAGGCTCTCTTTGATTTATGTTTAAGTAACCAGCTCCTCAAACTTCAGATGGTAGCAACTCCTGTGATATTCAAACAAAATCTAGGCTTAAGATTATAGTAATACATTAGCCATCAGCATTTGAACATAAATTTAAGAGGGGCATGGAATGTGTAAGGTTTGATTGAAAACATGTTCTGCTTCTCCATGACCCCATTCTGATGCAGCACCACCAAACATCTTCCAAGACGTGCTGGATGGTTCCCATCCGAGTATTGCATCGACCACTAGGAACAAAACTTGGTATGCACATCTCCAGTACTCAAATCAAAGCTCGACCTCATGAAGGTCATCACCAAAACTGCCACTACTTGACATCCGAGTCATGGAATGGTTGCTAGGCATAAATGAAGAAGGGGACATGCTCAACATCTCCCCTTGCGATTTGGATTCTACCGCCTTGGGAGGACTAAATGAATCACTGAAGCTCCCACTCCAAGATGCTGTTCGTCGCGAGTGGGATGAAACAGGGCCATTGCCATTTATCATGGCCCCCTTCCTTGCAATGTTATCCATGCTTGAAAATCTTTGCATAGTTAGTGCTGAAGATGTTGAAGGATGTGAAGGGCCATTCTTGTTCATATTAGATGTTGAAGGGTTTTCGGTAGTTGCACTGTCTTCTTTTATGTTTTCTGCTATAGCTTCCATAGAATATTCATGTGGTGGTGCAGGTGTGGGAACAAAAAACTTTGCATTTGCAGCAACAGCAGGTTTGACAGATGGAACAGACGGGGACTGGAACAGATTTGCTGGGCTTCCACCCCCTTGGTTAAAGGTGTCAACATACCTGTCAAACATCCATGAAAATTATATTGAGAATAGTTTGTATTCATTAAAAAACTAAGAATAGAGAAATCAAGCATAAGTCTTTAACCAAGATGAATAAATCTTCTTCTAAACTCATCATCAAATCAGCCAAACATTTCAACTGGATAACAAGATAAATTAGGATTTAGGAACTCGATATATACTCAAGTTCCAACATATGTGAAAGCTGGGCTCAAACTTCTAAAAAGTGAGCTAGTGATGCAATTTCAAACCAAGTTTTTACTATAAAAGTTGAAAATACAACCTCTCATTCAGTTGAATTTCCAAAAAGATAAAAGCCCACTAGTTCTGCGAAGTTTTTTATCAACAAAATTTACCAATGATTGAGCACGGACTTGCAACTTGATCACTGATGTCCAAACCAGGTGCCCGGAGTTCCAAAAGATGGAGACTTATCAGATGTGTTTGGTGAGCAGATAGGACTAGACAAGACTGTTCCATAGGTGCGGACAGAAATTTGGTTATGGGGCGGTACAAAACCTACCCATGTGGACACTCAACACCAATACAAGTTAAGTTGTCATGTCATGTCATGTCCTGTCCTGTCCAGCCCAATCCAATTCCATGTACCAAACACTGCTCCATTATGACATGAAACAGAAAAGGTTGATCGTGATGGATGATGTAATGATTTAAACCCCATGAGACAGTTCAATTTGCAGAATTAGTCATATTTCTGGCCATTCCAAAACTACATTATAGAACCTTCATCTGTTTTTCCCTTATTCCCTCTCCCCCATATACCAATAGATTCCTAGTAAAATAAAACAAACTTTTATGTCCAACCTTCACTTTATTTGTTTATCATCAATTCTTTTTTGACAAGTATTCTTACTTCCATGATATTCATTTTGCAGAGAAGAAAACAAAAGGCTTCTAAGTTACCTTGCTCGTACACCCATGCGCCCACGAGCTGAGAATTGATTTGAACTGATTGGAATAGGTGGAATCCCTGAGGTACGGTCCATTGGAGTGGGACTCTTAAACGGTGGGCTCCCATCTGTTGAAGATACATCACTCTTCAATGAGGATTTCAAGTTGTAGTCAGACCCTCCATTCTGGAAGCCTAGACTTGTAGGAGGGGGAGCCAAGGCTGGTTCTTCAGCTGGGGGTTCAGCACCTTCCTCCACCCATCTCTTGAGCTTTTCATCGTAATAAAATTTGTTCTTTTCACCTAATTTAGCCTTAAGTCACAACACAAATGATAATTAACACAAGTTCCAAGAGATTATCGATAGTTTCTCCCTGAAAAAGTATACAGAAATCAAATAACATCAATCTACCTGTTTATCTGACCGAGGTCTTAAGACTAGCCCCACAGTCTTCTGCAAAAGTTGAGAACCAAAACCAAAACGACCAAACCGAGATGACACCACTGGGCCTGATGCCTTGCTTTGTGCGCTGGATGAAGTTCCTTCTGTTGATGAATCAACCTGATCCTCCCACAAGGCAGTAAGAAGATGTGATATAATTAACATGAACATCAGGTAGTTAAGGATTGTGTCTCAACTTGCAGATGATAACAAACCTGTCTTGGACTTCTACCAAAGTCTGGCTCTGAAACACTTCTGTTATGCATTGTCATTCTATTTCCATCAGCTGCCCATTCACTTATGGGCTCCATCGAAGCAGAAGGCATTAGTGATGACATGGCCATTGTTGACTGACTGCCTGAGACTCTGGGAGCCACCAGTTGGTGATGGCTATCTTGCACACTTCCTTGTGATGCTGATGGAACCGGTGGTGGTAGGCCCCCAACAACACGATGTGCAGTGCTATCAAAAAAGTTGAGCAACTTGCCAACTAACTTTGCAGGAGCCAAATTTGTGGTGTATCCACCCTGAAAATAGAGTATTTCATTATAGTCAGAAAACATAAGGAAAAATAAAGAAAGAAAGAATAAGAAAGAAGTAAGGAGTTCATGCTAAATCATTGCCTGCTGATGGGCTCTGCATCTTTCCTCAAGGGACAGTACTAATTGTTTCCATGTTTCTACTTCTGGAGCTCGACCAGTTTTTAGGGATTTTAAAACAGCCTGACAATACCTGAATAAACTCACCAGATTAAGGCAAATGAAAGACAATTACATAAAGAACTACTTAAAAATTCCCATCCACTTACTTGAGTGAATCAGAGACTTTGCCCACTTCAGCCAGCATGTATGCATATATGAGCTTATATGGCTGAAATGGCAGCAGGATAAACTGGGAGTTACCAAGCACCTTTGAGTATTCATACAACTCAGTTCTCTGACAATACACCCCATTAAAAAAATCAAATAAGATTCCATTGAAAGACAGTCTGAGTGTGGAATCATATTAGAGAGAAAGGTCGAGTTTGAAATTAAAAGAAACACTTCAAAATTTCACCATTCTCAACTTTGTTCATAAGATTGTATTGTGATCAATGATTTGTATAATTAACCAAGCAACCTATCTACCCAACCTAGAGGTCCAGAACAAATAGTTCATTTGTATTAGAAGCAACCATCGCATGATAACATACCACAATAAATCATAGGTAAAATGTGCAAGAGTCGAACAAAATTACTGAGCACCTGAATAGCCTCTGGACTAGCATATGTTCGAGGATGCTTCCAGTGATCTGCTCCAATTAGGCATAGCCTTGCAGTGTCTGAATACGACTCAAAGTTTGCTTCCGCTACTAAATAGCAGATGTGTGCAGCAGTAATCTGAGTAACCACTCTCGTGTAAGTTTCAGGATACAGGGTTTTCAAATGAAACCACCAAACAAAGGACCAAAGAAAAAAAGATACCTCACTTCTATCCTTCCATAGGCAATCTCCAAGATGTATGAGCACAAGTTCATCATCTTTTGTTCTGTTTGCAGTTATTACAGCCAAATTCTCTTCCCAATCATCAAGCATTCCATTTGTCCCAAGCTGTAGTTGACCGCAAAACATAGAGAAACAAAATTATACACCAATAAAAACTGGTAAGAAATTTTAATTTTTGAAAGAACAAAAAAGGAGACTATCGATGCAAAGGTAGATTACCAGAACAAAAATTTAAAATTTGAAAAGGCGGCAATGAAACGACAGATATATCAAAGTCTATAAGCATTCAGTATCCTAATAAACAGGATTGGGGAGAAAGCTTAGTTATTCTATAGCTTGAGATCTAGCAATATGGCCATTACGTGGAAACAACACAGATGGCATAGCAGGCTAGTAGTCTAGTCAACATAATCCAAAATACAATTCTTTTTCTTTGGCTTCAATCTCAAAAAATTCTCCATCAACACAAAGAATTCTCTCTCAAGTTCTTGATCCATAAGTGTTTTTTAACAAAAAGAATCAACATATCACAGGCATTCAGCCCTTGACATGGTAGGATGACAATTCATGCATCAATATCTCACCTGTACAGGTTGTTGAGGTGTACTAAAATCACCATGAAGGCCACCATGTCCAGTAGCATTTGTGGAAAATACCTCAGCTGGTTGCCCTGCTATTAGCAAGCATAATGTCCGCAAAGGAGATCCAGCAACCAGCTGGCGAAGTGCCATTAGCTTGACAGTATTGACATAGTACTGTATCACCCCAGCCACAAAAAAACACAAAAAGAAAGAGTGAGAGTCGGGTAAATATCTGACAATCTTCCTTGTAAGCGAAATTATCTGAAAAAAATCAAAGATGTCAGAGTGACAGACAAAAATACCTGATCACCCAGCTGTGATGCAAGAACAAGTGCAGGTCCCCACAACTGGCCTTCTTGTGCACATTGTAGGGCCTCTTTTTTTCTACCAGAAACCAGAAGATGTTGTACCTCAGAAGCAGTTGCCTAGAACATACATCAGAATCTTTAAGAAGATTGATAAGTGTCCATACAGTAGCAAGCATTAACGAAGTAGTATATGAGATACCCTAATTTGTCCTTCAGATGGCACGTTCTGCAAGCAGTGGTCAAGGGCACCAAACTCACTGAATTGGGTGCCATTCCTCTTGACAGATCCAAAAAGTTCTGCAACTGCTGATTCTGGAGCATCGCTCTCCTACAAAAATACAAATGATATTAAAAATGCCAGGCCAGGTTAGTCATTTCTAAATGTGGCTCTTCAGAAATGATTGCAATGGTAAAATTATTAACTCAATTTAGCATAATATGCATAAAGTGTAAGGTGATGATGTGAAACTCAATGATGTAAAATCAAATAGCAAGAAAGCAAATATTAGGAACTACATCATGAAACGAAAAATAAACCCACAACACACTTGTTGCAGTATTAATTAAATGAAGTAGATTATAGCGATACTCCATGCAGGTTGCCTAAATGCTTCAGGTAGCCCATGTGCTTTCATAAGTGGGCTGGATCACCAACTCTTTTCTAGTTTAGAGATTAGACGCCCCATGCAGCATGCCCTTTCACTCATGTCCAGCCAACTCTCTTTCAAGCAAGCAATGCCAATTAACTCCAAATGGGCTTGAAACAGTTTTCCCTTTTGAGACGTTACATAGTTTAGAAAAACATCACACAAGATGAGGAAGAAAAATGGTTCTAAGTGGAGAGAATTTTTATTTCCAGCTCTTTGGTTGGGGAAAGGGAAAGGGAGAGGCATTTCATAGCCTAATACTTCTAAAGACTGACCTGACCTATCAAACTAAAGGTATATTGCAACATGTTTTTTTCCTTGCTAACTCATTGCAAAGCAAGCAACAAAGGTATACGAGTACTTACACCAAATTACAAAATAGAGGCATGCAACTTTCTTCATTAGAGGGATTAGAATTAGCTATTATAAACCTGAATGGGCGACAGAGCATAAACTGGCAATGGTCACATGAAAAGAACTTTTTAACATGAGATGCAAAATACAGCAATGTCTATTTCCTATTTCAGAATGACTTCCCTGAATGCAAAAAAACTGGGGCAAGAAGAGTGGAAATTAAGATGGTTAACAGATAAAGTGCGATTTAAATATGACAAGAATTATTGAAATAGAAATTTGTATTTTACCTTTAATAAATTGTCAGTTCCAAAAGATGATCGAAGTTTTCCATAATGTTGACAAGCTAATTTAAGCAAAGAGAGAAGCAACCTCAATGCTTTGCCTTTTTTATGATTCACATCAGGCAATTCACAGTGTGCAATCCTCTCATCAATCCACTTATTCAACTCTTTATTTCCAACATTGCCACCCACCAACGGACCTGGAAAAGACTGTTGGCAGAGAGCATCAAAATAACAGCTAGTGCTCCCTCCAACACTCGAAGAATTATCACTACTTCCTGACAAAACCTCCATCAAGTTCATTACAGAGATTGAGCCTCCTACATGATCCTTTACATGAAATAAACACACATTATCAGCCCACAAGCAATACAAGAATTCAACAAAATTAAAGAAAAAGAAATGAGTTTCTTTTAATTTGCGAGAAAACTGACACAAATTACTAAGACTTTTGCTACCAGATTGATTGGTTAACACTCATAATATGATGCAAAAAATAAGGAAAAGAGCTACGAAAGAGATTATTTCAGAGCCTCACCTGGTTGCCAAAGTATGTGTTCCTGAGAGAACTGCCATCTTTCATTACTATGAGCTTCCCACCAAATCCAAAAGTAACCAATGCATGTGGAGGACGGCCAGCAGAGGATCTCCCTGTGTTGGGAGCATAAGAAAACTGCTGGTTACTCTGAAATGATTGATGGGTGACACTTACTTGTTCCTGACTGCAACTGTAATCATTTGAAAAGTTTGCTTGTTCATTCTGCTTTACAGTTCCCTGATTATACTGCTGACTGAAGCTCCCACCAGGTACAAAATTTTGCAACCCAACAACCTCATTAGCCTCAGCATTACTTTGACTTGCTTTGTCATATGATGGAACCATCCCCAGAGAATTGATAGCTTTCTGCTGATCCACGTGGTTGTTCATGGAAAAGTTTGAACCATATGATTTATCTAATTGCAGGTTTCCACCAAAATTCGAAACAGCATCTATCTTAGCAGTAGTCTGAGGTTGCCACATATTCAAATTCTGCTGATTGTTACCATAAGACTCATCCCAGCTGCCATGTTGGCCTTGGCTATTATAGTCTTGTGAACCGTACTTGCCAGCTTGCCCATACTCAGCATATGTGCTACTACTATTTTGCGAATACGGATCACTAAATGCAAATCCATTTTGATTCTGCTGACCGTTAGTTTGAACAGTTGTTGATTTTGCTGATGATGTGTAACTTTCCAGAGAGCGCCATTCCCCTACCATTGTGTCGTAATACCAACCAGGATATTGTGGGTCAAAAACCATGTGTTCAGGGTAACCATTATTACTCCCTTGGGAAACCTGATTCCAGCTAGACACACTCTCGGTTGTACTAGTCTCAGCCACAGTTCCCACCACAGACTGTGAAGTCTGCTGCAAATAATTAACCTCTGTTTTCCCATCAGAGGCAGAAGCTGAAGCCCATTCACCCCCCAAAGCACCATCAACAATTCCTTGCACACTTGCCGTAGCATCAAAAGCATCCACCTGATACCATTGCCCAGTGTTTGCGTCATACTTCCATCCAGGGTACATGTTTTCCCAATGCTGACTGCTATTTAAGTCCTGCTCATTCACATTCTCCACCGATCCTGCATAAACGTGTGCACCATCTTGATATTTCTGGTAACAGACCGAATTATCCAATCCTCCACCATCTGTGTTCTCTAAATTACCAACACTTTCAACTGTTTTCACAGGAAAATCCTCTGAAATGCCTCCAAAATCATTAAAGAAATCAGAGGATGAACCAAACCCATTCTCTGCAGAATCCGCATAAAATGAACCCCAGCCCACTTCCTTAACCCCTGATTTCATGGATTCACTACTTTGACTAACTATAGCCTCAGGCACAACCGCAGATCCAATCCCATCATTATTAGACTCAACCAACCCATCAGACAAGCCCAGCGGATTCACCGACTCCAACGCATTACTCTCTTCCGCCTTCACATCATCCAATCCTGCAGCATCATCGCCCGAATTGATTTCACCCTTCCCTTCGAATCCACCTTTTGCATCCTCAATACTGAGATTGGCAAAGGCTTTCACCTCATCGGAATCGCTTCCCTCAGTGAACTTAGGGGCTGAATCCGAATTAGTGGGTCTAAAATCATCATCATCAACTAAATTATCAAAAAAATCCTCATCCGTCTGATCCTCCATCACATTAAATGGAGGATTCGTAGCCATCTAAAAAACCGATGTTCTAACCCTAACGATCTACAGAAAAATTCCAGAGCAATTTAACCCTCCAGTTTTCCCTAAATGAGCTGTGATGCAATGAAAACCTCGAGATCCAAAAACTAAAACGATCTAAAAGGAAAAAAAACAGAGAGATCCAGAAGTTAGGAGATCTCTCTGTAATTAGAGAGGCATAACTTAAGATCAAATGATAATAATAAAAAAAATCAGGAATTTGGGGACTGAATTGAATGCATCGGATTAGGAGAAAGGAAAAGGATAGAAGTTAACTTACAGATCGAATTAGGGATTTGAAGAGAGAATCGAGAGCCAGAAAGGGAAAGCGCTCGATTTGGCACCAACTACCCAGCAAGAGGAGCTTCGTTTTTGTTTTGTTTTTCTCTTCTTTTCCTTTTCCTTTTTATTTTAATTCGTTATTATTTACGTTTTTCTTTTTTTTTATTTGCAAAAATAAAGAAAAAGAACAAAAATTAGCCGGGGGGGGGGGGGCGTCGTGGTGCTTTAATTTTACCGCGTGGATGAGTGGGCGCTATTTTGAATCCCTTGGGAACTATGGATGGAAACAAATAGCACGTTCCTGAAGGGTGTGTTTGTATGTAAGATAGCGATTTTTATTTTTAAAATATTTTTTTATTTATAATATTAATATATCAAAATAATTTAAAACATAAAAAATTTAAAATTCAGAAAACACCGTTCGAAACTTCAAAACAACCTCTAAAATAGATTGGAATGCTTATATGTTTAATCTACGTAAAGTAAACGCTCTATATTCAACAATATGTGTGCGTTTCTTTTTTTAGTTTAACGTGAGTGTCTGGGTCAGCTTGCGTTCACCTCGACTAATTCCACGGGCCCTGAAGTTAACGACCATGTAAGCCTCTAGTGGCTATCATATGAGCAACCATATGGCTCGAACCTGAAATCACAGAGGGAGCAAACCTTTTGGTCTCAATCTCTTACCACTAGGCCACCACCTAAATAGTTAGGTGTGTGCTTTTTAGTTGAATGCTAGTTAATTAATTAAAATTAAGAATAAGAATAAAAGGGATGGTGAATTCATTATTCACCCAAACACATTTTATTGTTGATGGAAATAATGGATTTACCATCTTATCCTTACAAAAAAAGAGTGTAAGCTAATGCATGAGATAAGGTCGTCTTTGTAATGAAACCATTTTAGCATTTTGAAATTAATTAGAGACGACAAAAATTTTCATTTTTTTTTTCGCAGTTAAATTACATTGATGCTCTTAGAATAGAGTGTATGTTTGCTTTCCATATAGGGATATTTTTGTCTTTTTATTTTATTATATACAGTGAAATTATCAAATTACTCTTGCAATTTGAAAAAAAAATAACTAACAACAAGGACTTCTTTTCTTAAGCCCAGAGCCAAAGGGTATTTTGGTTATTTCGGTTATTTCATAACTAGTCTTTTTATTGTTTTTTGAGTAGGGTAGGGCAATTTGGTCTTTTAAAAAATGAAAAGAAATAGAACAATCATTGGCACATATTAAGCATGCGTCAGCCACTCCATCATCTTCAGATGACTCATAAAACTTGTTCCAACAACCAAAAAAGTCATTTCATAGTGGCTTTAGCTTTGCCTTTATGTCTTCTCTGTAGATATGTAGTACGTGCATGAATAAGAATTTTAGTTTGTCACCAACGGTCATTTCTTTTTTTCTTCTTTCTTTTCTCTCTCTTCCTTAATGTTTGCGCCTGCCACTTGATTTATCAAGTAAGCCCCTAAACTTCTATATCTTTTATATTCAGTCATTGTTTAATTGGTTATAATTTTTTTAAATTAATTCCTTGAATTATATTTTCGTTTTGATTTCATCCTCATTCAATTTTTTTTTATCAAATTTGATCTTAATTTTTTTAATTGCTATTTTTTGTAATATAAGATAATTTTTAGAGTTGTATTTTTTTTCGATTCCACCCTCCATAATTATTTTTTCCAAATACATTTCATCCTCATTCTTTGATTGTTGTTTTTTCCTTGCTTTGCTAATTTTCAAAATTGGTATTTTTTTACCCGATTTAATTCTTCAACATTTAATTGGTTTGGATTTGATCTTCTTAGTTAAGCTCGTGTCTAAGATTTCACGGGTTGCAAGCTTTGGAAATTAACCCAGCTTCGTGAGGTTTGCCTAGGATTGCATTGGTTATTTTTATCATTTTTTTAAAGCTAATATTTGTTTGATTTTATCCTTCAATATTTTATTTTATTTTATTGAAGATTGAG